>Ga0209060_10000245_pt1 | contig 120717 bp, 86 predicted proteins | sample Coa_R1_8_FD_187155 | JGI IMG/M metagenome (GOLD analysis project Ga0209060, IMG submission 187155) | Surface soil microbial communities from Centralia Pennsylvania, which are recovering from an underground coalmine fire - Coalmine... | ecosystem: Environmental > Terrestrial > Soil >... | reverse complement strand
GTCGAGCAGGGGCAGCATGTCTGCGCAGTCTTCGCGAATGGCGGCGTCCTCGGTCCAGAGAATCCAGGCCGCGCCGCTCGAGCGGACGAAGTCTTCGAACTTACGCCCGTCCCAGTGGCGTCCACCGGGAGTGAAGCGCGCAATCTCGTGTAATGACGTGCGCTCTCCAGAAAGCACTCCCTCACGGTCGTGGCTCGTAAGCACGTCGTGGCTCGTAGGCTCGTCGGAGCTCGTAACCGGGTCGTGGCTCGTAAGCGCCTCGTGGCTCGTAACTGCGTCGTGGCTCGTAGGCTCGTCGGAGCTCGTGAGCGCGTCGTGGCTCGTAAGCACGTCGTCGCTCGTAAGCACGTCGTCGCTCGTAAATGCGTCGTGACTCGTAAGCATGTCGTGGCTCGTAAGCGCGTCGTGCCTCGTAAGCACGTCGTGACTCGTAAGCGCGTCGTGGCTCGTAAGCGCGTCGTGGTTCGTAAGCGCATCGTGCCTCGTAAGCACGTCGTGCCTCGTAAGCGAGCCGTGGTCCGTAAACGAGCCGCGCGCGTAAGCAAGCGATGTCCCGATCGCCGGCGTCAGCGCTTCCCTGCCGTGCATGCGAGAGAACAAGCGATGATAAGGATACCCGCACCACTCAAACACCGCGGCAAGAGCCCGCAGCCCGACGCTCGCAAGCAGCAGCAACACGCCCGCAGCTTCGTCCTTAACCCGCGTTACGGGCCCCGATCTCCAGACGTGGTACGACACCAACCGCCAGCAGCCGGAAGCCACATACTTCGTGCCATGCCAGCCCGAGTGCAGGAAGTCGCGCCATCGGCGCGCACCGTGCCGGAGAATACCCAACGGCGTCCCGCGAAAGAAGTCGCCGTTCTCATTGAGTATCAGGGTGCGAAACGGCGGGATCAGGAATGGAGCCAGCTTCACCGGCCATCTCCCGTGACCGCCTGTCCATGGGGCCACTCCGATCGCAACCCAGTGAGGCCAGAGGCGCCGCTGGGCTTGGATCATCAGGCCCAGTGCGCCGGAGTGCACGCACACGCGCTCGCACAGCGCCGCGGTGTCGGGCGAGACGTCTCGCGTCGAGAACAGCCAGACCGGCACTTGTGGCGCGCCCGCACGCAGGTGCAGCACAGCGCGGTGGCAACTGTCCGGATCGAGCCCGAACACCACAGCGACCTTGCCCTCCCCTTTCCCGATGATCCTCAACAGCAGACGGAGCGCTCGCCTCATGTCCCTAAAGATCTAACCTTAGCGTACAAGCGTCCGGCTGCGGGTCCGCAGACCCGATCGGAGTCACTTTGGCGCCTGCGCACGCGGGGCCGCAGTGCTGTGGGGGCCCAAGCCGATTCTATGCACCCAAACGTCCACGCGGCTTCTCTATACAAGAGAGGGCTTATCGATGGCAACGGGTCGACGGGGTATCGCGCGCGCCGTGCTGATTGTCGCAGCCGCGCTTTTCATCGCCTTGCAGTTCGTGCGTCCCGCGATTTCGCATCCGCCGGTGACAGCGGACCTCAGTGCTCCGCCCGAGATCAAGAGCATCCTGCGGACTGCGTGCTACGACTGCCATTCGAACGACACCCACCTTGCCTGGTTCGACGAGATTGTGCCCGCATATTGGCTTGCGGCCAGCGACGTCAAAGCCGCACGACAGCACCTGAACTTCTCGGAGATCGGGATGCTTCCTGCGGCGCAACAGAAGGGCCTGCTGTACGAAGCGGTGAACCAGATCCGCTTCCATGCGATGCCACTGCCGGCCTACGCGCGCCTGCATCCATCGGCGGTGCTCGCGCCGGCACAGGTCAAAGCGATCGAGGACTACCTGCGTGCGGCGCCGGAGTCGGACGCCGCCTCGGCGAAACTCCCGCCTCCATCCGAGACGCGGACAGTGCTTGCCGCCGGAGCGCACAGCGCCGCGGCAGCGCCGAACGGCATACCGTTTCCGGAGGGGTATCAACACTGGAAATGGATCAGCACTACAGACCGGTTCGACAATCAAAGCATTCGCGCGGCGTTAGGCAATCCGATCGCCGTTCAAGCGGCGAGGAATCATCGCGGATGGCCGGATGGTGCGATGCTCGCCAAGGTCGCCTGGGTGGCCCAACCGCGAGCCGATGGACGGATTGAGGCTGGCTCTTTCTGGCAGGTGCAAAACTCCGGCTCGGGGTTGAGTTTTGCTGCGTGATGACCCTGGCCGTTGGATTAACCCACCACAGCTTCGGCGAGATGAGGTTGATAGACGCAACGGGGATCTTCCGCCAGATAGTCCCCGGTTAGAGCGAAAGCACGCGACCGCGATCCGCCGCAGACCTTTTGGTATTCGCACAGACCGCACTTGCCCTCTCGCAAGGTGGTATCGCGCAGGGTGCGGAAGAGGGTTGAGTTCCGATACACATCGGTCAAGGAATTCTCGAGGACATTGCCTCCACTGACGGGAAGGAATCCGCTCGGAAAGATCTCGCCCTGGTGGGAGACAAATACAAACCCCTTGCCGTCGCTGACGCCGGCGGTGCGCCATGCCACGCCCTTGGCGTTTTCATTTTCCGTGACCCCATGTTCGGCCTTGATGCGCTGCGCCACATAGCGGCGATAGTGCATGGCCTCGGTGGTCTTCAATCCGAAGGGAGCAGTCTTCGAAAGATCGTACATGAATTCGAAAACCTGCTCGTACTCCTCTGCGGTGAGGTCGTCGTTTTCTCCCGCGCGTCCCGTTACGATCAGGAAAAACAAACTCCACATCTTAGTGCGGACATTCTTCGCGATCTCTGCCATCTCGGTCAGGCGCGCCCGGTTGCGCTGTGTGACGGTGGTCTGCAATTGGGTATCGAGGCCGATGTCACGGGCGTATTCCAAGGCGAACATCGCGCGATCGAAGGTGCCGGGAACGCCCCGGAAATCGTCGTGGCTGGCAGCATCGGGCCCGTCCAGGCTGATGGCCATGCGCGAGATGCCGGCTGCCTTAAACCCGTCGATGGCTTGCGCCGTGAGTAAGGGAGTCGCGCTGGGCGTCACATTAGTGCGCAGGCCGATTTTAACGGCGTAGCGGATCAGTTCGAACAGGTCAGGCCGCTTGAGCGGATCGCCGCCGGTGAAGACCATCAGCGGATCGCCAAACGATTTGATCTCGTCGAGCAGGCGGTATCCCTGTTCGGTAGTCAGTTCTCTCGAATTGCGCTCGGGTTGCGCAGAGGCCCGGCAATGTACACACGCCAGATCGCAAGCCTGGGTGGCTTCCCAGATCACCAGCATCGGGGCTTGATCGAAGTTCATCGGTTCTCCTCCATGTGCTTCTAGAAGCAACTCGTTTGCATTCCAGAGGCCAATGAAAATCGATGGGAAATACAACACTTATCGCTCTTAAACTCTGCAACTGGGTGAAATGCCCCAGGGCGGAGCGGTTAAGCCCCACCCACGCCCATCGCCGGCGGAGCGTCGAGGCCCAACCGCTTACCCGTTACAATATGGTTTCCCGTGAAAAAACGTGGTTGGTTCATCACCTTCGAAGGCATGGATGGCTCGGGCAAGACGACGCAGATGCACCGGCTCGCGGCGCGGCTGCGCGAGCAAGGACGCACCGTCCTCGAGACGACCGAACCAGGCGGCCCTCCCATTTCGATGAAGATTCGCCGCATCCTGCTCGACTCCGCGAATCAGGAACTCTGCTCCGAGGCGGAGTTGCTGTTGTACTTTGCTTCGCGAGCGCAGAATGTGGCGGAGTGGATCCTGCCGGCGCTGGATCGCGGCGAAGTGGTGGTATCCGACCGCTTCACGGATTCTTCGCTGGTATATCAGGGGTATGGCCGCGGGTTGGGAAGTAAAGCCGTAGAAGACCTCGACCGCGTGGCCTGCCGCGGGCTCCAGCCCGATCTGACCCTCTTGGTGGATGTGGACGCGGAGGCCAGCCTGGCGCGGGCGCGGGCTCGCAACGCCGCCGAACCGCACTGCGAAACCCGCATGGACGATCAATCCATTGAGTTCCATCGCAAGGTGTACGACGCCTACCACGAACTCGCGGCCCGCGAACCTGAGCGCGTCAAGCTGGTAAATGGCCGTGCCGGTCTGGACTCCATTGAACAGGAAATCTGGGGGATCGTGAGCGGGGCATTGGATGATTGAGAATTTCTGGGGCAACGCGGGGGTCGTGGAGGCTCTGGAGCAGATGATGGCACAGGATCGCCTGGCGCAGACGCTGCTGTTTTCGGGGCCGGAGGGATTGGGGAAAGCAACGCTCGCGCGCCGGCTGGGCGCACGCCTGTTGGGGCATGCGGAGTTGATCGAACGGGACGATCTCAGCTTGCCGCACAATGTAGCCACGCTGGCCGATCGGGAGAAACTGGCTGCGGAGAAGCGCAATGACGATCCGCTGCAATTCGCCTCGCACCCGGACTTCGTGACCTTTGCACCCGACGGGCCCCTACGCCAGATCACGATTCAGCAATCGCGGCTTTTGAAGGAACAGGCACAATTTCTGCCCAATCAGGGCAAGCGCCGGATCTTCGTGATCGACCATGTGGATCGGGCCAACGATCAGGCGGCCAACTCCCTCCTGAAGACGCTCGAAGAGCCGCCGCCCCACCTGGTTCTGATTCTTACCGCGGAGAATTCGTATGACCTGCTGCCCACCATCCGATCGCGGGCAGTGCCGTTCCACTTCGCGCGACTCTCGGACGATGAGATGGAGCGGTTCGTCGCGGCACGCGGCTTGGATCGGCCCGAACGGCGCATTGCGCTGGCGGCGGGCAGTCCCGGCCTGGCGATCTCCATCGATTTGGAAGCTTACGACAAGAGGCGTGCGGCGATGTTGGTGCTGCTCAAAGTGGCCGCGGGCGTCTCGCCGTTCGGCGCATGGATACCGATTTCGGATACGATCGGCCGCGGTAAGAGCGACAAGCTGGATTTTTATTTGAAAGTACTCTACGACTTGTTGCGTGACCTCCTTCTCTTGCACGAGGGAGGAGGAGAGATTCGCAATCGGGATATAGAGCATGAGCTGGAAGCTCTCGCGGGGAAAGTCGAATTCGCGTGGCTGCGCAAGGCGGTGGCGAGGGTGGACGAGATCGCTGAGTTTATGCGGCGAAATATTCAGAAGACGCTCGCGCTGGATTCGCTGGCGGTGGACTTGCGCGGGTAGTGTCGTGTCCGCGGCGCAGATTCGATGAGCGGAGCCGTGCAGGAGTGCATGCGCCACGCGTTATCATTGCCTTCGGAGACCTCCATGAGCCTCACCACCGCAATCCGAGCCCCCCGTGGCAGTGAGATGACCTGCCGGGGATGGCATCAGGAAGCCGCCCTGCGCATGTTGCACAATAACCTCGATCCCGAAGTCGCCGAGAATCCAGACGAGTTGATCGTGTACGGCGGCAGGGGGCGCGCCGCCCGCGACTGGCCGTCGTTCCATGCCATTGTGCGGGCCCTTCGCTCGCTCGCCAATGATGAGACGCTGCTCGTCCAATCGGGAAAACCCGTCGGCATCTTCCGCACGCACCCGGAGGCGCCACGAGTGCTGCTTGCCAACTCCAACCTGGTGGGGCACTGGTCGAACTTCGATGAATTCACCCGACTGGAGAAGCTCGGGCTCACCATGTACGGGCAGATGACCGCCGGCTCGTGGATTTACATCGGCAGCCAGGGCATCGTGCAGGGTACCTTCGAGACCTTCTCCTCGCTCGCCCGCAAACATTTCGGTGGGTCGTTGGCTGGCAAGCTGGTCGTCTCCGGCGGAATGGGAGGAATGGGCGGCGCCCAGCCTCTCGCCGCGACCATGAACGGCGCATGCTTCCTGGGCATCGATGTCGATCCGCACCGCATTGAGCGACGCCTCGAGACCGGCTATTGCGATCGTATGGAGCGCACTCTGGACGAGGCCCTCCACGTACTACGCGACGCCCAGGCGAACGGCGAGGCGATCTCCGTCGGACTCGCCGGCAACTGCGCCGACGTGATACCCGAAATGGCGCGCCGCGGCATCGTGCCCGATGTCCTTACCGATCAGACCAGCGCGCACGATCCTCTGAACGGCTATGTCCCCAACGGCATGACGCTGAGCGATGCGCGCGCCCTGCGCACTCGCGCGCCTGAGGAGTACGTCTCGCGCTCCATCGCCGCCATGGGCGCTCATGTCGAAGGGATGCTGGCGTTGCAGCGCCAGGGCGCCATCACATTCGATTACGGCAACAACATCCGCACCCAGGCGAAGAAGGCTGGCGTGGACCGAGCCTATGACATTCCCGGATTCGTCCCCGAGTACATTCGCCCGCTCTTTTGCGAAGGCCGCGGACCGTTCCGCTGGGTGGCGTTGTCGGGCGATCCCGAAGACATCTACCGCACCGATCGTCTGGCTCTCGAGCTCTTTCCGCACAACGAAACTCTGGCGCGCTGGCTCCCGTTGGCTCGCCAGCGAATTCACTTTCAGGGACTGCCCGCCCGTATCTGCTGGTTGGGTTATGGCGAGCGCGCCGAGTTCGGGGTGGCGATGAATCGCCTGGTGAGGTCGGGCGAACTGAAAGCGCCGATCGTGATTGGCCGCGACCACCTGGACGCCGGCTCCGTCGCCTCCCCGTATCGCGAAACCGAGGCCATGCGTGACGGATCGGACGCGATTGCCGATTGGCCGCTGCTCAACGCCCTGGTGAACACGGCGGCCGGTGCGTCCTGGATTTCGATTCACAATGGCGGTGGAGTCGGCATCGGCTATTCCCTGCACGCGGGAATGGTCGTGGTGGCCGACGGTAGCGAGGAATCCGAACGCCGCCTCCAGCGCGTGCTCACCAGTGACCCCGGGATGGGTGTGATTCGCCACGTCGACGCCGGCTACGACGAGGCTATCCGCTTCGCCCGCGATCATGACATCCAGCGGCCGATGTAACTTAATATGACGTTGCAAAAGTTCGCCGACGTATCGCCGGATCGCTTGCTAACGCGCGCGGCTCGCATTCGAGCTGCGGCCGTCCGAGTCAGAAGAAGGCGTGAAAAATCGCCCCCTTTAAACGGACGCCGATTCGAGGAAACGAGGCCGAACCTGGCAGGTTTCGCGTCACGAGCCGCGACCGTCAGAAGCTGTGAAAAATCCGGGAGCGCCTGCCCCAGATACGATGAGGCATCGGTTGCTTACGCGCGCGGCTCGCAAGCGCACGTATCGCACGAACGTATTGGGGTAGGTTACGAGCCGCGACCGTCAGGGAGCGTCTTCTATATACGAGGCTGTTTTAGGAAGTGGTGCACCAGGCATTGGCGCCAAGTATCAATCTCCTAACATGGAACTTCTCATCTGCAACTGCAGTCAGCTAGTAACGCTTGGCGGCCCGCGCCGCGCCCGCATCGGAACCGAGATGCGCGAACTCGCGATCATTTCCGATGGCGCCATGCTGGTGCGCGACGGCCGTATCGCCGCTATCGGCACGCGCGACCAGATTGCACTTCAAGCTTCGCCTTCCGCTGAATTCATCGACGCTGCAAAGCGAATCGTTCTGCCTGGATTCGTTGACGCGCACACCCATCCCGTCTTCGCAGGCACACGGGCCGACGAATACGAGCAGCGCGTGGCGGGCGTCACCTACGCCGAAATTGCGGCGCGCGGCGGCGGCATCCGCTCCACCGTCCGCCGCACCCGCGAAGCTCCCCAATCCGCGCTCGCCGCCGCGGCCCGCAGATATCGCAACTGGTTCCTGCGTGGCGGCACCACCACCATCGAAGCTAAGTCGGGATATGGCCTTTCGCTGGAATCGGAGTTGAAGATCCTCAACGTCATCCGGCAGCTTGGCTCCGAAGGTGAACTTCGTTACGTCCCCACCTTCCTGGGTGCGCATGAGGTACCCGACGAGTATCGCGGCCGGATAGACGCGTACATCGACGTGCTCGTGCACGAGATGCTGCCACGCGTCGCCGAGGAGCACCTGGCTGAGTACTGCGACATCTTTTGCGAGCCTACCGTCTTTCCAGCGAACAAGGCCCGCATCGTGCTGGATGCGGCGCGACGTCTCGGTTTCGGATTACGTCTCCATGCCGATCAATTCACCGCCGACGATGGTGCGTGCCTTGCCGCGGAATTCGCGGCGTCTACCGCCGACCACCTCGAAGCCACGGGCCCCGTCGGCCTCGAAGCGCTCAGAGCCGCTCAAGTGCAACCTGTCCTGCTTCCCGCTTCCGTTTACAATCTCGGATCCACGCACTATCCCGCCGCGCGGCGCATGATCGACTTGGGATTGCCGGTTGTGCTCGCGACCGACTTCAATCCCGGCTCCTCGCCAACCGCATCCATGCCGATGGTCCTGTCCCTGGCATGCACTCAAATGAAGATGAGCCCGGCGGAGGCCGTGACCGCGGCGACGATTAATGCGGCATACAGCCTGGGACGGGGAGACACACTCGGATCGCTCGAGTGCGGCAAACTCGCCGACTTCGTGGTTCACGATTGTGACGATTATCGCGAACTTCCGTACTTCTTCGGACGAGAACCCGCGCGCGCCGTCTTCATCGGCGGTGCGCGAGTCATGTAGTCCTGTCGCGTCGTAACGGAAATATCGAGCAATCTTTACTTCACAACTGCAGTTATTTCCACCGTGAACGCCATCCCGTCGTTATAACTGCTGCAAAGACCGCAATCGCCACTGGAAGACGAAGTGCAAAGGTGAGGGCCAGCGCCCTTCGACAATTTAAAATCTTGAAGTTTGAAAGGGACCAGAAATATGCGAAGACTGCTTACCTTGTGTGCGTGCGCGAGCATTTTCACTGCCTTGGCGTTGGCTGAGAGCTGGACTGGCAAGTTAGTGGATGCCAGTTGCGCGATGAACTCTCAGCAATCCAGCGCGACCACCTGCGATCCGACCAGTTCCACAACCGCATTCGCTCTCGTGGCGGGTGGAAAGACTTACAAACTGGACGACGCGGGGAATACCAAGGCCATCGAAGCCATGAAGAATCGGGCTGACCGCTCCGCCAATCCCAACTCCCCTCAGAGCACCAGCGTGACCGCAAAGGTGACCGGGAGCAAGGATGGTGACAATACCTTGAAGGTGGATTCCATCCAGGTTCAGTAACTCTTGGAAGCCGTCCCGACGGTCCGGGACGGCCTTCCGGCGGAAATATTCTGCTTTCGATAAGCGAAATCGCCTGCTCGAACGTCTAATCGATTAGTTGCAGGCGATGATCATGAATACCAAGCCGGAAGCCTCCAAAATCGCGGAACTGCGGTCCAAAACGGATCGCCAACTCGTGATCCTGATCACCAGCAGGTTGAATCACGGAATATATTGCGCTCGATTGGCGGGCGAGGCCGAATCCGGTTGGTTTTCCGCGGAATCATCGCAATCTAGCGCCGCTAGTGCTTACGATGAAGTGCGAGCCCTGTTGCCCTTAGTCGGTGAAATCAGCACTGCCGAGCGGCGTCGTCTGGAAGAAAAATTCGAGGATTTGCGTCGGTTGCTGGACGAGTCTACCATTCATGCCGAGATGCGCATCCAAACGGCATGCTCCTGAATCGGCGCCGGTGCTTTACCTCCACCGGCGCCACCTTTCCTGACCGAGTAGAGCGCGGACGAGCCTAAGCTGCTTTCTAGGGGCAAGCTTCGCACGATTTTCCCATCGGTCGTCAGGCCAAGGCTATTACACCTTGTGCTGTGTGACTCACTCGCGGAATGCTGTTGGGTGGCTTGCGGACGTAACCTCGCGGTTGGGCATCCCACAAAAGCTCACTATTGGAGAATTACGCTAAAACATAGGCGCTTGCGCATGTCACGTCTCGATTTCGTAAGATCCTGAGCCATTATCAATACAGTTCCGCTGAACAGCCAAACTGCGAGATCCCGGCATTTCGAAGCTCGGCTGCTTGGGGAGCCAGCCCACGACCTTGAAAATTTCGAAATACTGCAGCCGAGGCCGAACATAGTTCATCGTGCACCAGGGGGCATGACGGATTCATCGCCCATCCGCCAGGCTGCGGCTGGAGTGCGCACGAGCCGGCCTCGCTTCTTTGGTATAGGTCCAAGAGCCAACCGGAAATGTGTTGATTTCCCGGGTCGGCAAGTATGCCTTCCCAGAGTGCGATCTCGCCATTATGAGTATCGCCTGATTGGACATAAGCGTCGGAGAGTTCGCGAGTCATCTCTTCCTTGGTGTCCAGCCGTTGTGCATCGCGCAGTGCACGAATAGCTAGTGAATAATCGCGCAACCTGGTGTATGTCACGCCGAGTTGCTCATCGAGGTCCGAATGGCGGAACCCAACCGCTCTCGCGATGCGCTGACCTTCGAACAGCGTGTCCAACGAACGGTGATACCACCGGGCGGCATCGGCAGGAGACGTTTGCGCCACAGCTTCCCCCTTTTTTCGATAAGCGACGCCAGCATTGATATATGGAACCGGCGTACTCATCCGATCGGGCAGTGGCCTGACGATAGCCAGAGCAGCCTCGCAGTCGTTCAGCGCCTCATCGATCGTGCTGCCGAAGAAGAAGGCGTGCGCCTTATAGCTGTTCGGAACGGTCTTGGCCATACTAGCCCACATGGTGCGGCTGGTGGCCCAGTCCGAGTTGCGGGCCCACGTGCGAATGCAGAACGTCAAAGTGATCAGAAGGGCTATGACAGGGATCACTCTTCGCTCGGCGGATGGAAATCGATGAACCACGAGGAGGCCAGTCAAGACCATGCATCCTGCGAACGCCACGGCCGGAATATACAGAAACCGCTCGGCCATGATTGTGCCGATCAGCTTGGCAATATTTGACACCGGCGCCAGTCCGAGCGCCCCAAGCCCGATAAAAAAGAGCCATCTGCGATCGCGCCGCCAGCTATACACCGCCAGCAAACCGACCGCACCGATCACGAGAGCGGTAAACGCCACCTGCCAATCGCCCCAGGTGCGTAAGTTTCCGGTGAAGAGCGGGATTTGGTTGTACGAGTAATCGGCTGACAGATGCACTGGAAAGAACAGCAGCCAGATGTATTTCCCAATCACCTTTAGAGCTGTGAGCCGCGCCGTCAGAAAACTCCCACCGACGAGAGGGTTATCGGTGAAGGCGATCTGCAGCGGAGTTAGTTCAGGCCGCACTGCGAAATACAAAACACACGGTAAGGCCAGCGCTCCGTAGCCCAGAAGCCTGGCCCTTCGCGTGCCGGGGGGGGGATACACAAGTCATACAGCACAGCAACCAGCGGAACCACAATCGCACTTTCCTTCGAAAACATACCCACTGCGCACGTGAGTGTGGCGGCGGCAAACCACACCCACATCCATCGCCCGGTTCGGTCGACACCACGGCGATAGCACAACACCCCGGCAAACATGCCGAACCCGGCCAGCAGGTCCGCCCGGCCGACCACATTCGTCACTGATTCGGTCAGAACCGGATGCACAGCCCAGATCAGCGCCAGGACCAGGGCTGACGCAATCCTCCGCCGGAAAATCGTTAGGCCCAGGAGGTACAGAAGCGTAGCATTCACTGCGTGCGACACGAAGTTGAACCAGTGGTACCCTGCCGGACGAGTCTCATTGCCGAGGACCGCGTAATTAAATAGATAGGACAACGTGGTCAAGGGGCGCCACAGCCCATTGCCAGCTAGCGAGTACCAATACTCCCCCCGCCAAATCAGATGCAGATTTTCAGATGTGACCGCTCTGATCCGAGGGTCGCGAACGATGATTGCAAGATTGTCGAAAATGAGGTCAGTCCTGAAGGAGTTCGAATAGGACAGCAGAATGGCGGCCCACAATACAACGAGCGCAATGACGTGCGGCTGCAAATTCCAGCGTCGGGGAGTCGCCTCGTTGGAACGCCCGGCCTGCACGGGATTGGCCGCGACGCGAGTTTTCCGAGTTTTCCGATCGGCGCGCATCGCTCGACATTATCATGTTTAAATGCCCAGCCCGAGGCTCACCGGCCAGGGCCGCAGGAGGACCGCATTCACCACGCTGAATATGACGGTATTGGCTCCGATTCCGAGTGCCAGCACTACCACGGCCGAGACCGCGAAGCCTGGGCTCTTCCTCAGCGTGCGCAGTCCGTATCGAAGATCCCTGAGGAATGTTCCCATGGCAATTTCGGATGCAGTCGAATCGCAGCTTTATAATACTGCAACGATTAGGCCAGGGCTCCGTAAGGTGTCCGTTTTCGGTCATGCGGTACGAGGCCAGGCGGCGCAGCCAAAGCCCTTGCATAACAATTCTTAACTTTACGCGGAAGCCATCCGGCGCGTAGTAATAAGATAGGTGAGACTCCCGCCGCCTCCTGATCGCGGCTGCTCCGAGACGCTCAACCGGAAATGGGATGCAATGTCGAGAATCCAGCACACAGTCCGCATATCAATCCTGATGGCGCTCTCCTTGGGCCCCGTCGCCGCGCAGACCGCGACCTCGCGAATTGTGAGTGCCGCAAACTCCTTTCTTTCGACGCTCGATGACAAGCAGCGGCAGAGCGTCCTCTTCGCTTATGACGACGAGGCGCAGCGCAAACGCTGGTCCAACTTGCCAATCTCGATCGTTCCTCGAGCTGGCCTCAGCATGAAAGAACTGAGCCCCGCCCAGCAGACTGCCGCGATGGCTTTGGTTTCTTCAGCGCTCAGCCCACGAGGTTTCGAGAAGGTCCAGCAGATTATGGATGGCGACGAAATGCTCAAGAGCAACGCGGGGAACGGGCCGCAGAACGGTAGAGGGGGCGGTGGTCCGCCGCCTGGCAAAGGTCCCGACGGGCCGCCTCCGGGTGGCCGGGGTGGCAGGGGCGGAAACCGCGGGCCAGGCGGAGGCGGCCTGATGTTCGGTAAAGATCTCTATTACCTCTCCATTCTCGGAACGCCCTCCGAAAAGAGTCCCTGGTTGTTGCAGTTCGGAGGGCACCATCTCGCCCTCAATATCACGATCATCGGCGAGCGTGACATTCTTACGCCAACGCTTACCGGCGCCCAACCCGCTCTCTATACACTCAACGGAAAAACCGTAAGGCCTCTCGGCCCGGAGAGCGACAAGGCGATCGCGTTGCTCAACGCACTGGACGAGAACCAGAAGAAACAAGCCATTCTGAGTTTCCGTTTGGCAGACCTGGTGCTCGGCCCTGGCCAGGATGGAAAGACGATCCAACCCGAGGGTTTGAAGGCGTCCAGCATGAACGAGAAGCAGCGTGCCATGCTCCTGGATGTGATTGCGGAGTGGTCGGGCATTGTCAACGAAAGCGCGGCGGCGGCTCGCATGGCGCAGCTCAAAGCGGAGATCAACGAGACCTGGTTTGCATGGAGCGGCCCAGTGACGGTTGCTCCTGGAAGCAACATCGCGGCCTACTACCGGGTTCAAGGGCCGCATCTCGTGATCGAGTATGCGCCCCAGCAGATGGGTGGCGATCCCTCGCTGCATGTCCACACGATGTACCGCGATCCTACCAACGACTACGGCCGAGCACCCAACGCCAAATGAGACTCACGCCGCTGGCAGCCGCGATCCTTCTGTTCGCCGGGATGCCGGCACACGCGCACAGGCTCGACGAGTACCTGCAAGGCACACTCCTCTCGATCGAGAAGAATCGCGTGGATGCGCAGATGACTCTGGTTCCCGGCGTGGCTGTTTTTGCCATGCTGATCGCTGACATCGATACCGACGGGAATGGAGCGATCTCCGAGTCCGAGGCGCGCTTGTACGCGGGGCAGGTTCTGCGGGATCTGTCGCTCAGCATTGACGGCCGCCGGTTAATGCCGCATTTAGTTTCGGTGCAAGTTCCGGGCATCGAGGAGATGAGAGAGGGACGCGGCGAGATCCGGATTGAGTTCGCGGCCGATTTGCCCGCTGGCGGAGCTACCCGCAAACTCACGCTCGAAAATCATCATCAAAGCCGGATCGCGGCCTACCAGGTGAATTGTCTGGTCCCGCGCGATCCCGATATGCGGGTCAATGCGCAGAATCGAAACTACTCGCAATCGCTTTATGAACTGGAATTCACACAGGCAGGCGCGCGGGCGGACTCCTGGAGTCTCTCGTGGTTTTCAGCCAGCCCGGAGCCGCTGGGCCTGGTCGCACTTCTGCTGGTCGCGCGATTCGTCTTTGTGTGGAGAAGGCGCGCCCGGCCTCTGAAACTGAGAGACGGGAACGCGCCTTTCAAGATGGTGTGAGACGCCGGTCTTCCCCGCGGAATGTGAATTCGTCGTTTCCGCCACCCGCCCGTGGATCAAGCGCGCCTCAAACTTTGATCACCGCGCGTGGCCTGGCTCCTGCTTGAACCCACGGGCTGGACGTTTCAGGACGTGGTTTATGTCCCCTACCCGATGCCGCTACGAAACCTGCCAGTAGACCGAATACCGCTTGTCGAAGAGCGTGTTGATGGGCACGAGCGTGACATCCTTTTCCTGGCCGGTGGTGTGGAAGGTGAGGGGCTTGTCGCCGGGCTTGATCCACGAACTTGGATCGGCGCTCGCCGCTTTAAGGGCCGGGACTTCAAGTGGCGGGACAGCCTGCGGGGCGTTGGGATTGGCATTGGCTCGCGGAGGAGCGTTCGGCGGACGCATACGAGGCGCATTCGGTCCGATGATCAGGCGCTCGGTCAGGCCTTGGTCGCCCAGATCACCTGCCAGCACGAGCGGACCATAGAGGAACGCCTGTGTTTTGGGATCGTCGGGCATAGTTTCGACGCGCAACTGCATCGGCAGGTCCATCTCCACGCGATCTTTGCTGTGCCAGGTGCGGTTGATGGTGAGGTAGCTCCCCGGCGTCGCCGAGACTTCCAGCGGCTTTCCGTTGATCTTCACGGTTCCGCCGTTGAGCCACTCGGGAATGCGCAAGCGCAGCGCCATCGGGGTGGGCGCGTTGGCAGTAATCACGAACGATGTGCTCTGCTTCTCGGGGAATTGATTTTCCTGCCGCAGCTTGATTCCCTTCTCGGCCCAGTTCAGCTCTGAGGGAATGAACAGATTGACGTACACGCCCTTATCGTCGTGCCAGTAGATGCTGTCGTTGAGCTTTGAGTATTCCTCCACGCCCGTGCCGGTGCAGCACCAGAACGACTGGTCTTCCGAATTGAAGGTCTTCCAGGCGCCGGGAGTGAGCGATAGGTAGTACTGCGTGTAGCCCTTCTCGGGCCGGATGGTGCCGATGCGCTCGTTCATCAAAGTGCGCTCGTAATAGTCGAAGTAGCGCGGGTCCGGATCCCAGCTATAAAGATGGCGCGCGAGCTTCATCATGTTGTACGAACAGCAGCACTCCGCCGTAGAGATGTTGCGTTTCCATTCCGCCGAAAGATGTCGCGGTGAACCATTCCACGATTCCCCATTGCTGGTCCCGCCGGTAACATAAGTGCGGCCGGTGGACACGGTGTAGTAGAAGAAATCGGCCACATCGTGGAAACGCATATCGCCGGAGATCTCGTATCGCCGCGCGGCGCCGATTACTTGCGGAATGTGCGTATTGGCGTGCAGCGGGAAGCCGCGGAACGGGTCCTTGTTCAACTCATCGCGATGCAGCGCGAGCGGATTGAAGAACCATTTTTTGGTGTAGCGATCCCCGACCTTGGCCCATCGCTCGTTGTTGGTGGCGGCGGCGAGGTTGTAGAGCACCTCCGCCATGCCGCCATACTCGGTCATCAGGATTTCCTGCATGTGGGCTTCGGTTTTGGAGCCCGACCACTCGTCGGCCCAACCGGCCATGCCTTCGAGCACCTTCAGCGCCTGCTGGTTGTCGGCCAGTCGATACATGTCGAACATGCCGGCCATGATTTTGTGGATGGTGTAAAAAGGAGCCCAGGGAAGTGACTCGCTCACCGGCACCTCTTCGCCTTGCGGACGCGGAGTAAATGGCCGGCCCGAAAGCCGGTCGAGGCGTTCGAAAAGCGACATGGGAAACGCGCTTAAGTAGCCGCCGCCGAGTTTTTCCTGGCACTTGGCCAACTCGGCCACCAGCTCGTCTCCCTTAGTCTTGGCAGCCTGATCGCCGGTCGACGCCCAGAGGTTGGCGCTGGCCGACAGGAAGTGCCCGGTGAAATGGCCGCGCAACTCGCTGCCGCGATTGCCATCGTCCTTCATTTCCCAGCCGCCGAAGGGTTTCGTCTCTCCCGTGGGTAGCCCGGCATTGGCGCGGAAGTTGTAGACCAGGCGGTCGACCGGCAAGCGCGACATGTATCCGCGATTCCATTCCTGCGCGTCATGGAAGATGCTTCCGGGCAGAAGGCGAACCTGTGTCATGGGGAAGGGCAGAGCTTTGAGCGGGATGTCCTTTCGGGTGAACTCGATGGGCGCATCGAACGGCATGGCCTCTGGAGGGGCCATGCGGCGTTGCTGCTGTTGTTGCTGGACGCTGGTATTGGGATTCGGCGCTCCGGCGGGGGGCGGAGTCTGGGGAGTCTGTTGTGCCAGCACGGCGGGAGTCGCGGCGCTCGTGGCCGCGAGAATGGCTGCAAAAGACCGGCGGTTCACTCGTGGAGTTTTCGTTGGATCGCTCATGATGCACCTCGGAAGGCAGGTTTTTGGAATCGCTTACATTATAACCCGGCCTCCCCTTCCAAATTGACTCCTGCGTGAAACGAGCTACTATCAGCGTTCCCGGCCGAGTGGATCAGGAAGAAGCGCGGGTAGTTTTCCGGCGAGGCACAAGAGCTTCAAAGGAAAAGCCCGGGGTAGAGACCCGGGCTTCCTAATCTGCGAGGCAGTAAGGGAGGTGTGCCTATGCTCACGTTGTGGCTCAAAATCGTGACTGTAATGGTCACGGTGAGGATGAAGCTAACGATCCGTAAGGGCCGCTAGCCGAATCCCGGGGCTGGGTGAACGCAACACCTGGCCCCGTAGGCCACAGTATACCGCGATTCAGTTAACCTTCGTTTGAGCTGAGCCCGCGTACCGCGCGTGATCAATCTGCCGGGCTCTGATCGACAACCGCAGCCAGAGATTTGTTCATCCGCTGCCCCCGGTCTGAGCAAGGACGCGCCGAGAGGTCGAATTATCCTCTTCTCGTACCCGGTCTTGGAGCAGATTCGCGACCGCAATGACGTCTTCTTGACGCCTGACCAATGCTGAATCGCGACCAGACAACGATTGCCATCTACAGGCGGCAGTACCCGCCGAATATCCACGTCGCCACCGGCACTTACCTCGCTGTCCTCATGGCTCTTTCGGAGTGCCATGTCGCATCGAACGCCGGGAGGGCTCCCAGTCGCATCCCAGGTCCTCCAGCGCGACATGGTCCCTCTAGTACTAAGCCAAAGCGCGCTGCGGTCTTGGGCTGTAGGTGAGTACGGTCTAGTCTTGAGTCAAGGCCGACAGCTCAAAGGCTTCCTTAAATCAGATCGCGGCCGGGGATCCCCTCGGTTGCCGGTCTAGCCGCTGTACTATTGATGTCAGTGGCGCGGTTCGCCGCCTGGACCCCGGCACGGACGCGAGGCGCAGGTGGATCCCGAGACCTTGCGCCAGGATTGAGACAAACCAAGAATGCGCTTTCAATTAGACGAAGCAATCGCCGTTCTGACGAGGACACCCAAGGTGCTGGATGCGATGTTCCGCGGGCAGACGCCGGCATGGTTGAACTGCCGCGAGGCGCCCGAAACATTCAGCCCATTGGATGTCTTGGGTCATTTGCTGGCGGGCGAGGCAACCGACTGGATCCCCAGAGCCAAAATCATTTTGGAATGCGGCGAGAGCCGCGCGTTTGACCCATTCGATCGGTTCGGATTCGGCGACCTCCTCGCGAATCGCACTGTAGAAGAGGTGCTAGGTCAATTCGCCGAGGCCCGCAGCGCCAATCTGGATTCGTTACGTGCGCTCGACCTCGACGATTCCAAGCTCGAACTGCTGGGACTTCATCCCGAACTGGGGCGAGTCAACTTGCGCCAGTTGCTGGCCACCTGGGTGGTGCACGATCTGTCGCACCTGGCGCAGATCGGACGCGTGATGTCGAGGCAATATACGGAAGAAGTAGGTCCCTGGCGGGTGTACATCCCACTGCTGAAATAGCTTACATTTTTGGGCGCCGATTACCCGGCGCGGCGCAAGGCCCAGGGGTCGGCGGCGGGAATGATCTCGTCGTTGTTTAAGGAGCGGTGAACGGCCAGCTTCAGACTACGCATCATGCGCTCGTCCCGAATTCTCCGCGCGCGAGCACGCCGGATGTGAACGAGCATGGCAATGTCGGCGACCGCCAGCAAGCCCAGAACAGCGCCATCGACCATGTTCATGTTCAAATTTCACCACGACTTGCCTTGGAATCATAGGTCTGAGCGTAACAAGTGGGTAACAGGACTTTTCTTGCAGTTCGGCTTCGGCCCCCGGTACTTTGGAGATATCGCTGCCGCTTGAAAGGCGGAAAACCCGGCATCACATTGCCACGTGGTGCACGATGCTAGACTTTCTACTTGATGCCTAAAGCAATCTATCTGGAATGCAGCCTTTGTAATTCGAGGCTGGATGCAGCGAGCATCGCGAATCTCTGCAGTTGTGGGGGCCCGCTCCTGGTCCGCTACGACCTGGATGCGATCCGTCCACGCTGGAGGCGGCGGGAAGTACCAAATGGCCCATCCAATATGTGGCGCTACTCCCCGGTGCTGCCGCCTTCTGATGCTTCCATCATCACGCTGGGCGAGGGGTGGACGCCGCTCATCCAGACGCGCCGGCTGGGTGCTCAAATCGGCGCTGAGGCGTTATGGGTGAAGGACGAAGGGCTGAATCCGACCGCTTCGTTCAAAGCCCGAGGCCTGTCGTGCGCGGTCTCGATGTGCGTCGAGTTAGGCATTCGCAAGGTGGCAATCCCCTCGGCCGGGAACGCTGCCAGCGCGATGGCGGCGTATGCCGCTGCTGCTGGAATTGAAGCGCACATCTTCATGCCGCGCGACGTGCCGCAGGCCAATTATCTGGAGTGTAAGGCGTACGGCGCGCACGTGACTCTCATTGATGGCCTGATCAGCGACTGCGCGCGAATGGTGGCGGAACGCGGGCCATCCGAGGGCTGGTTCGATGTCAGTACGCTCAAAGAGCCCTATCGCATCGAAGGCAAGAAGACGATGGGCTACGAAGTGGCGGAGCAGATGGGTTGGGAATTACCAGATGCGATCTTCTATCCTACCGGCGGCGGCGTGGGCATGATCGGCATGTGGAAGGCATTTGACGAGATGGAGCGGCTGGGGTGGGTCGGTTCGCGCCGTCCTAAAATGATCGCGGTGCAGGCGGAAGGTTGCCAACCGGTGGTCCGCGCCTTCGAGCAGAACGAATCGCGCAGCCAGTTCTTTCAGAACGCCCACACGGTGGCCGCCGGTCTGCGCGTCCCGAAGCCTCTCGGAGATTTCCTGGTGCTGGACGCAGTGCGCTCCAGCGGTGGAACCGCGATCGCGGTGAGCGACGATGAGATGCTCGACGCGGGGATCCAACTGGCTTCGAGCGAAGGCATCTATGCCGCGCCGGAGGGAGCGGCCTGCGTATCGGCGGCGCAGAAGCTGCTGGCCTCCGGCTTCCTCAAGCCGAGCGATCGGATCGTGCTCTACAACACCGGCTCGGGACTCAAATATCCCGAAGCGTACTCCACCCGATTCCCGAGGACGGCGTCGAGCGAGCAGGACAAGCTGGGCGGGCTCATTACTCCACGATGAAAGACCTCGCACTACGCGCTCTGGACGCGGTCACGCGGCGAGGCGTGACGTACGCCGATGCCCGCGCCATCGAGATTCGCGAGCAGGAGATCACCACTAAGAACGGCAAGGCCGGTCACGTATCCAGTTCCGAATCGATCGGGATCGGCATCCGCGTGCTGGCATTTGGCTGCTGGGGTTTCGCCGCAACGGACGACCTGTCGAGCCGAGGGGTGGAAGCGGCGGCGAACCTGGCGCTAGAAATCGCGCGCGCCGGAACGGCCGCGCGGAAACGCGAAGTCTCGCTCGCGCCCGAGGAGAAGTTTGAGGCGGCATGGGTTTCGCCATTCTCCATCGACCCTTTCTCCGTGCCTGTCGATCAGAAACTGGGCATTCTGCTCGCCGTGGATGAGGAACTCCGGCATACCCCTGGCATCAATCTGGCCGAGACCTCGATGCACTTTGAGCGGCGCCACCAGGTCTTCGCGTCGACTTTGGGAAGCCTGATCGATCAGACGCGCTATCTTTCGGGCGCGGGCTTCACGGCGCTCTGTTACCGGGAAGGCGAGATTCAAAAGCGCTCGTACCCCAACTCCTTCGGCGGGCAGTATCAGTTGAAGGGCTACGAACTGGTGGACGAACTGCGCCTGCTGGACCATGCGCCGCGCGTGGCGGAGGAAGCAGTCGCTTTGCACTCGGCGGACCAGTGCCCGGAAGGGATCTTCGATCTGATTGTGGACAGCTCGCAACTTGGGCTGCAGATTCACGAATCGATCGGGCACCCGATCGAACTGGACCGCGTCCTGGGGACCGAGGCCAACTACGCCGGCATGAGCTTTCTCACGCTCGATAATCTGAACCGCCTGCGTTACGGTTCGGAGATTGTGAACGTGGTGTGCGACGCGCGGCTGGAGCACGGTCCTGGACTCGGCACCTTCGCGTTCGACGACGAAGGCGTGCCCGCGCAGGGCAACGACATCATTCGCAATGGCCAGTTCGTGGGCTACATGACTTCGCGGGAAACTGCCGCGGAAGTGGGTCAGGCGCGATCCAACGGCTGCATGCGCGCAGATGGCTGGGGCCGCCTTCCGCTGATTCGCATGACCAACGTCAGCCTCAAGCCGGGCGAGCAATCGCTCGAAGAAGTGATGGACTCGCCGCACGCCATCTACATGGAGACCAATAAAAGCTGGTCGATCGACGACAAACGCTACAACTTTCAGTTCGGCTGCGAGATCGGCTGGGAGATGCGGAATGGAAAGCGGATCCGCATGCTGAAGAATCCCAGCTATAGCGGAATCTCCACGGAGTTTTGGAATGCGTGCGCGGCGATCGCGGGGCCGGAGCATTGGACTCTGTGGGGCGTCCCGAATTGTGGCAAGGGGCAGCCCGAACAGGTGATGGGGACCGGCCACGGAGCCAGTCCATCGCGCTTCCGCAGCATCAAAATAGGCGGCGCATATGGTGGCTAAATTGGACGAAATCTGGGAGCAGGTCGTGCGGGCAGCACGCGCGCTGGGGGTCGACGATGTGGAAGCGATCATCAGCGGCTCGAACGAGGCGCTCACCCGATTCGCCAATAACGCGATCCACCAGAACGTCGCAGAGCTCACCACCAATCTCTCCGTGCGCGCGGTGATCGATGGGCGGACAGCGCGAGCGTCTACGAATTGCCTCGATCGGACGGGCGTTCGCGATGTAGTGGAGCAGGCCATCGCGATCACGCGGCTGACTGAGCCGGACCCGGACCTCCTGCCCCTGGCAGAGCACGATTCTCCGGATCCCGAGGATTATCCAGACCGCGATTTCGATGACACCGCGTACGCGACTCCTGACGAACGAGCCCACGCCGTAGCGGACGCGATTCGCGAAGTGGAGAGCGCCGGCCAGACCGCGGCGGGCATTTACTCGACGGGGCAAGCGGGCTTCGTGATCTACAATTCCACAGGGCTCGCGGCGATGTACCAGGAGACAGTCGCGCGCTTCTCCATCACCGCCATGGCGGCCGACAGTTCCGGATGGGCCAAAGCGAGCGCGTGCAATCATCGCGACCTGGATCCAGTCGGACTGGCGCGTCGCGCGGCGGCGAAGGCGGCCGCTTCGCGGTTGCCTCGCGAGTTGGACCCTGGCCGCTATACCGTAATCCTGGAACCCGCGGCGGTGCTGGACCTGGTCGGCCAGATGTTCATGGATTTCAGCGGAACCGCGATCCGCGACGGGACAAGCTTTCTGAACGACCGGATCGGCCAGAAGCTCTTCGGTGAGAACATCACGATCCACGACGATGCATGGCACGACGGCCAATCAGGGGCCCCGTTCGACGGCGAAGGTGTGCCGCGCAAGAAGCTGACGCTGGTGGACGCAGGCGTAGTCCGCGAGGTGGCGTACAGCAGGCAGGCTGCGGCGTTGGCAGGTGTCGAGCCGACCGGGCACGGCTTCCCCCTCCCGAATGAGATCGGGGAAGCGCCGATGAATATCGTGATTGCGGGAGGTGGCAGCACGGTCGAGGAGATGGTCGCTTCGACCGATCGCGGGATTCTGGTCACCAGGTTGTGGTACATCCGCGAGGTGGATCCTTACGAGAAGATCTTCACCGGCATGACGCGTGACGGTACGTTTCTGGTGGAAGACGGTAAGGTCACTGCCGGATTGCGTAATTTCCGTTTCAATCAGGGATTGATGGAAATGTTGTCGAACGTGGAGGCACTTTCGGCAACCGAGCGTGCGTCGGGAGAGGAGTCGTTCGACCTGGTGGCGCCGGCGATGAAGGTGCGCGACTTCAACTTCACGGAAGTGACGCGGTTCTAGCAAAGGTCCGACGAATAATTACTTCCCGAGGGAGAGCAGATAGTCGCGAACGGCGATCTGTCCAAAGAAGTTTGCCGCCCCTGCAGCGTCCCCGTTGTACAGATCGTCTCTGATCGCCGGATCTGCTCCTCTTTCGATGAGCAACTGCACCATCGAAAGATGGCCGTACTGAGATGCCATGTGCAGCGCGGTGATGCCCTGGCCATGAGTGAGGCCGCCGAAGGTGGCTTTTCGGTCGACCGTGGCACCGTGGTCGATCAGCCATCCGGCCGTTTCCAGACGGTTGCAAACCGCGGCCCAGATGAGCGGAGTCCCGCGATAGGGGTCGGCATCCAGGCGCGCGCCAGCCCGAACGAGCCGGGGGAGCACCTCCGTGCGCCCGCTCTTGCAGGCCCAAACCAGAGCCTCATCCAGCACTTCTTGCGGATCGGCTGACGGTTGCCAATCCGGGAATCCACTGTGCGGGCGGTAAAACCCTCGCGCGGCGGCAGCCTCGGGCGTAAGCGTCTTTTCTCCGCTGAAGCATTCCTGCAACAGGGCTGGATCGCCCAGCCCCGCCGCGGCCCGCAGATTCCCAGGCGCCACGGAATGGCGGCCCAGCAGATCGGCCACTTCGCGATGGCCCCAGAACAGCGCGGTGATCAGGGGAGTCCCTCCCGCGCCGTGCGCTTCTGCGTCAAGGTCCGCGCCGCTTTGGATCAATGTAGCGGCAATCGCACCTTGGTTGGAGTACGCCGCTTGATGTAGCGGTGTCGAGCCGCGGTCGTTCGGGTCGTTTACGTCCGCACCGGCGGCGAGCAGAGTTTCGACCGTCGCCATGCCCATCTCGAGGTTCGCCTTGGCTGCGAGACTCACGGCCAGGTTCAAGAGCGTGTTCCCATTGGTGCCGCGTTCTTGTGCGAGTCGGGGGTTGCGCTTCAACAACCCTTTCAGTGCCGCAACGTCTCCAGACTGCAGAGCCTGGAAGGCCGCGAGAAACGGCTCGGTTGCCGCGGCGTTCGAATCTGACGCGAGCAGCTCCACCCGGCGCACGAGGTCGTCCCAGGTATCGAAGCCATGCTCCCGTGCATAGACAAGCCGGGCATCTGATTCGGTAAACGGCGCCTGGCGAATCTCCTCGTCCGAGGAGCCGTGAAAACGCGGATGCCACTCACGAATCTGTTCGAGCGCGGCCGGACCCGCTGACTGCCGCGTCCGCACGAGGCCGTGAACGCGGTCGCCAATCCACTGCACGTCGGCGACAAAAAGTCGTGTGAAGCGACTATGCCGAGCAGGCTCGGCGTAGGCTTTGAGTTTTGTCCAACTGGCGAACCCTTGCTCTCTCGCGATGACGAACTGGGCATCGTGCAAGGCCATTGCCTGTCGCACGGTTGCATCCTCGACGTTAGCCCAGCGGAGATGCTGACCTCGCAGACGGGTAAGCGCATCGGCGCTTCCAGCCCGGACGGCCCGCAACAGTTCGCGAGCTTGTTTCTTCTGTTGTTCCAGATTCAAGACTACCTCCTTCATGTGCCTGGTCCGCATGACAGGCGAAAGAGGGTCTTCGATGAATCGACCTTCCAGAGTGCGGGTGGGCGCAGCCCTTTCCGCGGACGGGACGCGCCCCGCGCGCGTCAAAAAACAGACTACCAAAGGCAAATGGCCTTCGCAACGTCAGGGAATACTGCCGGAAGGAATTAATCGCCACTCGATTCCGCAGGCTTCGGCGGAGAGTTTTGGTGAACGCCACGCGACCGATCGCGGGTGATCACCGGCGATGCTCCCGTAACGGGGGCGCCAGTGGAGTCCACGCCTTCCTGCGTTAAAGCTCGGGAAAAAGTCTTGGCAAATACTTACACATGTCATAAACTGGATGACGAGAGTAAGAGTGCGACATGGCCCTCCCGAAACTGAGCAAACTGGAACTGATCATTATGGAGGCCCTGTGGACCAAAGGGCCGTGCTCTATCAGAGAGATTCATGAGACCTTCCCGGCGCGGAGCCGGCCAACCTACAGCACGGTACAGACGATGGTCTACCGCCTCGAAGCCAAAAAAGCATTGCGGCGGTGCAAGAAGATCAGCAACGCATTCATCTTTGAAGCTGCCGTTTCCCGGGAAGCGGCGGAACGTAAGCTGGTCGGCGATCTGCTGGGATTATTTGGCGGCAGAATCCGGCCCATCATCGCCCATCTGATCGAATCCGGCTCGTTCACGCGGGAAGATATCCGGGAAGCGGAGAAGATCCTTCTCGATCATGAGAGTAAAGGCGAAGCAATATGATCCCCGATTCTCTTTCTCCAATCGCGAATCACCTGTGGCAGTCCACGCTGTTCGCCGGCGCCGCCGGATTACTCACGCTGATTTTGCGTAAGAATCCGGCGAGGGTGCGCCACTGGATTTGGGTGGCTGCGTCTCTCAAGTTCCTGGTGCCATTCTCCTTGCTGGTAGCGTTGGGCGGTAACGTTGGCTGGCGCACGGCGCGGGTATCCACACCTTCTGTTTTCTCGGTGGTGGCGGCTCAAGTGAGTGAGCCGTTCCTAAAACCAGTGGTCTCGCCATCGCCATTGCCCACTGCGTTCAGGACGAACCGGCTTCCGCTCATACTCAGCGTGGCATGGGCAGTGGGGTTTGCCGGGATTGCATGCGCCTGGTGGATTCGCTGGCGGCGCATCACTGCTGTGATTCGCGCCGGATCTCCAATCGAACTTGGCCTTCCCGTTCCGGCGATCTCCTCCTCCTCGTTCCTGGAACCCGGCGTTTTCGGAATATTCCGGCCCGTCTTGCTATTGCCTGAAGGCATCTTCGATCATCTGACTCCGGAGCAAATGAAGAGCGTCCTCGCCCATGAACTTTGCCACGTCCGTCATCGAGACAATCTGGTCGCTGTGATTCAGATGTTTGTCGAGACCGTGATTTGGTTCCATCCGTTGGTCTGGTGGATCGGGAACCGCATCTTCCAGGAACGCGAACGAGCGTGTGACGAGGAAGTATTGCGCCTGGGAATTCGACCAGGAGTGTACGCGCAGGGCATCCTCAAGGTCTGCGAGTTGTATCTGGACTCTCCGTTCGAGTGCATTGCCGGAATCGCTGGGGGAGCGTATCTCAGAACGAGAATCGACTCGATCCTGAAATATGAAGCTGTGGTGAAACTGAATCTCGCGAAGACATTCGCTCTGATCGTGGCCGGCATAGCAGCTATCGCAGCCCCGGTTGTCATAGGCGTCTGGAATGCGCCGCCCCTTCTGGCGCAGGCGCTCCCGATCCCCTCCGATTCCGCTGCCCGGTCAAGATTTGAAGTGGCGTCAATAAAGCCTGCTGCGTCCATGCCCGGGAACAGAAACATGAATCCGAGAGCGGGCATCCCCGGGAGGTGCCTGCAGAAAGACACGTTCGATCCGGGCCGCGTGGACATCCGGTGTTACTCGTTGGGAAAACTGATTTGGATCTGGGCGTTCGGAATTCCTCCGTTTAGGATTGTGGGGCCGGCCTGGATGGGAGACGCAGCAACCGATTGGAGCGATGGTCCGGCATTTGATATCTTCGCCAAACTTCCTGAAGGGGCATCGAGAGATCAGGTTCCAGCAATGCTCCGAGACTTGCTGATAACCCGCTTTAAGCTCAAAACGCATCGTGAATACAGGGAGCAGCCCGTTTATGCCCTCGTGGCCAAGAGCGGACTATCTGCGCCATCCGCGTCACAGAATGCCGATGCGCTGCAGGCAGCTGCGAATTCCCAGGCTGGTGAACCCAGTAACATGAACGGCGTCCAGTTCTATGTAACCAGGCTCCCAAATCCAGATGGCCGTGGACCAGAAGTCTGGATCATGAACTCCCCGCGGATGGGGACCGTGCGCAAATCAGAGACCGCTAGCCCGAACTCCAGCGAAAGGTATGAAGCTGCAAGCATCACCCTGGACGGACTTGCCGATCTGCTGACCATTGCGGGCATCGGCCCGGAGCCAGTGGTAAATGCCACCGGCGAGCAAGGGCGATATCAAATTACCCTGGAGATATCCTTGGCCGAACTGGAAGCGGTCCGGAGCGGGCCGCACGACTATGCGGATATTCAGAGCGCTAAGCTAAAGGCAGCGCGGGATGGGCTGAAGAAACTCGGGCTGCAATTGGAGCGGCGTAAGGCCCCGGTCGAGATGCTGGTAATTGACAACGTGGAAAAGACACCGACTGAGAATTGATAGGAAAGGACTATCCATTTCCAGCCCGCAATGCCTGCAACAGTGCGCTCCAGGTGGTTTTTTCTGTTGTTCCAGATTTCAAGACTGCCGCGTCAACCAGCCTCCGGCCAGATCCTCATCCAGCCCGGCACGCTTCCCCAAGCCGGACCTCCGGGCCCGTGACTTCGAATCCGGCCAGTTTCCGAGCACCGCGTCAATCTCGCGAGAGTTGGTTTCAAGCTCGCTTGGACAGGTCAAGGACATCGCGGCCGGCCTACTTTTCCGGATCTAACGCGAGCAGAAAACCACCAGCGGTACACACCGCGCACCGCCATTCTTCGCGCACGCCTGGGTCGCTTGTTGTAGCGCTGTTTGCTGATCCGCCGCAGCCGCGACACCGGCAATCTTTCCATCCCGCACCAGCGCTCCGCATTGCTTGTTAAACGCGGTCATTACGACACAAGCCCTGCCGCGCCGTGAGCAATCGCTCAGCGCTTCCCTCTCCGCGGCGGCCCGATCGTCCTTGGCCTGCGAATGTCCAGTCTGTCCATCCGCGGCGCTGAATGCGATGGCGCCCCAGGAAATCGCGCGCGGCCCCGGGGCCGGAACGTGGCGGTCCGCATACGAGCAACCCGAGAGATCGCTCGTGCACTGGCCTCCCCAACGGCTCCGGCACGCGGCGACCGCATTTGCTGCCGCCTGTTCCTTGGTTGGGCCGGTCGCCGTCTCGGCGTGGCGCTCGTCGCCGGATTTCGCAATTGCCGAGCACGTGTTTTCGAAGTGAGACACCAGCTTGCAGTTCTTTCCGTACTTACTGCAAATGCTCAGCGCGACCCGCTGTGCCTCATCGGCTGAGGTCCGATTCCACGACATTCCCTCGGCGCCCTGGTCGCCAAATGCAACCGCGCCGTAGGGTGCGGGCGGAAGTGGAGCATCCTGGCCTTTGCAACCGATCTCACAAAGCTGACGCGCGTGATACTGCTGTTGGTCGCAAGAGATCGAGCTGTGAGTATTGCACTGAAAGGCGATCATGCAGCGGTCCACACAGTCACTCGCGCCCAAGAAGAATCGGGGGCATGCGACAAGCCCTATGGCGATCAATGACAGTATCTTCCCAAAGCGCATCCTCAGCCCGCTTCTCTCCAGCCACGTTGTCGCGACCATCCTACTGGAACTCCGCTCCGTGTCGCGCGGCAGGGGCTTTTTGTAGGCTCCGACCACTGGACCATCGTACCCCGGTGGACCGGGCTGGGCAAAGGGCGTCGAATCGCTGTCACACATTCACTTTTCGCTCGAACTCTGTCGAAGGCCGAATCCCGCCAGTTTCCGAGTCACGCGTATTCCGCCCGAAGCGAACGCATCGGTAAACAGTTCGCGACTACAGGGGAGGAATTCGCTGAAGCGCTCTAGTCACAGGGCTTCACCCTTTGCAGCTTGCCCTCGGACCAGGAACGTTTGGGGTATGATCCGGTGCCGCAGATATTGAAAGAGCCGAAATCCTTATACCAGTCGCCGTCGGGCACTTCAGGGCACATCTCGACCCAGAGGCGAAGTTGATTGAGATCCGAGATGCTGATCGCATGCACGATCTGCGACGCACTTGCGCGAGGCTCTGCCACTTGGCCGGCGGCGAGCTGGATCAGATCCAATTCTTGCTAGGGCACGTTTCCATCCAGACACCGGGCGCTACCTCGGATGCAAGCAGAAGCTCCGCGACGCAGTCAATGACCGAATGGGCATCGAGCCGGAAGCAAATCCCTGACGAAGTCCAGCGGCGGATCGGCCGCCCCTTCGCGACCAGGCCGTTCTCTACCCGGGCGGCAGTTCTCACCGTAGGGCTACACGTGAATCAGACGCAGCTACTGGCCTGAAATCGTGAGATACGCACCTGCGGGCGACGTGATACTGCCGATCCGAATCTGCAGAGGCTGGTTTCCCGTCGCCACACCAGCCGGGATGCGGATGTTCAACTGTGAAATCGGCTCACCGGGCGCAGCACCGACGTAGAGCACATCGCTCGCCGCCAAAGTCACAGTTCCCAACGTAACCATAACCGGGCTCGTCACCTGCGCCGTGCCGGCCGCAACGGTTCCGGGCACAAGCGGCGGATTAGTGGGGCCAAATCCCGACCCGAAGACCGACACGAGGTCCCCAGGGTGCGCGGGTAAAAACGCCGTGCCCAACGAGGACGGGCCCACATAGCCATACGTCACCGCGTTGACCGCCGCAACCGGGTTCTGCCCGTTCGCATTGTGTGCAAAGTAGAAGAACTCTGGCGAGGATGCGGCGACCACAACCGTTCGCGCGGCCGATTGCGCGGCGTTTGCCGTGCCACATCCCGTGATCACAGTCACGCTAACCGTAGAACCGGGTGCCACGGCCGGCGCGACGGCGTTAATCTGGTTCGGGAGCACGGCCAGCAAGGGCGCGTTCAATCCGCCCACCGTCACGCAAACCCCGCCCAGGTTTGTGGGAAGCGGGCCGTCAGCCGGATTCGCGCTCGCGCTCGTTCCGACAGGCAAGAAGTCCTGGCCGTAGATGCTAAATAAAGCGCCGGGCGAGATGGTCGTGACCGGGGGAACGCTTCCGCCGATTCCCGCGATGCCTCCTGCCGCAATCGACGGCCCCGAAACTGCCAGCGTGACGCTCACGCTGGTGCCCATCGCCTGCGCCGTGAGGGTCACCGGCCCGCTCACCGGGCCCGCAACCACCATCGCACTCGCCATGCCATTCGCATCCGTCAATACTTCGGCCGGAGCTTTAAAATTCGCCGACCCTTGAACCACCGCAAAACTCACCAATGTGTTCGGTAGCGGATTTCCCGCCGAATCCGTCACCTGAACCGTCAAAGGCACCGTGGCACCAACGCCAGGTGGGGCCGCCTGCGCGTCTCCCGCCAGTTTGGTGATTTTCACGCCGCTTACGGGCTGAAATTCGAACCACGTGCGGAATGCGCACGAGTTGTTTACGCCCGTATACTCCAGCCAGAGCGGAAAGGGCGGCGCGGCGATGTTGGAGCCCACTGCATTCCTTAGGCGAGTGGCTGTGGCCGAGAAAGGGAATCGCGCCAGGTACGGTTCCACCCAGGCCAGATACGAGGGCACATTACTGTTGAATACCCCTGTGAAATCGGGCGGATCGCCCGGATTGCCTTCGAAACAAACGCCCCCGCCCGCCTTCGAATACTGATACATCAACGAAGGATTGTCGTGGGCATTCAAGAAGTACTCGATCGTGGTCTCGAGCGTTTTCCCGTTCACGCCCATATGCCACAAGTCGTATCCCTGCGTCGCCGCCATCTCGGCAATGGTTGACAACTGCAGAATATCCACGTCGCTGTATGTCGCCGAACACGCACTGCGCTCGGCCTCGAGCGGAAAGCTGCCGTCTGTCCGCATCTGGTTCAGCGCCACATAAAACTCCTGCACCGCGTTCGCAAACGTTTGGTTATCACCGCGCCGGATCGCGTCCGCCATTTGTACCGAAGCTCCGTAATAGCCCCAGTTATTGGTGAACGCCTGAGCGCCATTCACCCCGCCCGGGATAGACGCGCGCGGCATGATGCGGTTCTCCAGCCAATTCTCGATGAGTTGAGCGTCGGATGCAGAGAGCGCAGGATCGTTTCGCAGCACACTCCACAGCGGAACAATCGACTTTGCCAAACCCATCAGCGCGTACTCGTAGGGCAACCCGGCGTCAGAGAACGCCGGGTCGATTTGCGGCGCGTCCGCTTTCGCCCACGCGCGCAGGTTCGAGGTCAGCACTTGAAAAGAGTGGCTTGTTCCCAAGCCCAGGTACTCTCCACCCCACGGGATAATGAGCTGATTCAGCGCGTCCATCGAGTCTGCCGCGGTGCAAACCGCATAGGCATTGTCTGGCCTCGGGTAAGTACAGGTAAACGGCGCAGCCGGAGGAACCGACGGATTCGCCGTTGCCGCAATGATTGTTTGCGCCTGCCCTGCAAGCGTGATGAGGTCCGAAGAAGTCCACAGCGGCAGCCCCGAAGCGGCCGGCTCCGTCGTAAAACTCGCCGCTTTCAAGATCGATTGCGCATTCATGAATACCGCAAACGCCGCCTGCTCCAGGGCAACTGAAGCCGGCGGTGCGCCGTACAAGACCGCCGTGCCCGCCGCCGGGTCGACGTTGTACCCAATGGAGCTCGTTAATCCGGGGATGTTGGACAGGCCCGGATTGCCAGGGTGAATCTCGAGTACGAACTGGGTAGATCCCCGATTACGTTCCATCTTGAACCCGAACATCGGGCTACTATAGCCGGCCGACGTCGAGAAATTCTCAAACGTCACATTCAGAAACTCCTGAACTGTCTCGCCGTTTCCGCTCGAAAACGAGACCTCCAGTATCTGAGCTTGCACGTTGGTGTAGGAGATGCTGACGGGCGAAAGAAGAAACGGAATCGTCGCACTCGATTGGCAGAGGGCCTGGGTCTTCGCCGCGCCCAACGCGCCCAGCGCCTTTAGCCGCAGCGCCGGATCATAGAAAATCGCCTTCGGATTGGTTACTCTATAATCCTCAAACCGGATTCCGCCAATCGTAGACGTATCGACGGTGTAGCAGTCGGACTGGTCATTGGTATCGCAAACCTGCGCGGAATGTCTGGTCTGTGCGTTGCCGAGGGCAGATAGCGCGAGTCCGCAGGCAAAGATGCGAAAGGCTCCCCTCATCATTCAAGACAATATATGCGAAGTTGCGGCCAGACGGGATGCCACCATTCTTCGAGACCTTTGGACGGATATTCGATCGCTAATTCATCTTTGGCAGCCGTGACCCACTCATAACGCCACTATCGCATCGATTCGGCGAAATCGGAACAGGCGATGTGTAGTCGACTACCGTTTAGGAACGACTCCCGAAAGCACTTAGCTTAAAAACGAGCGCGCCGATGAGATCTGGCTTTCGGCCGAAGATCCTCCCTGACGGCGCAGCGTTTACCGACCTGAGAGAAGTGCTCCGAGTGGATCGTCGGCTACCCTTCCAGGGCTGAAGTTTTCAGGGTCTGGCTCGATTCCGATACGATCGTTGACCGCCGAAGAAATACGCTGGGTGCAGCCCAGATGACGTTCCGTCGTCTGCACGGAGACGTGGCCGAAGAGAAACTGAATCTGCTCCAATTCGCCGCCGGCCGCACGGCAGAGGCGAGCGCAACTGCGTCGGAGGTCATGAGGCGCGAGTTTGCTCACGCCAATTTTGGCGGCGAACTCCTTTACGACATGCCAGACCAGCTTCTCCGTTACCCCCTCGCACCAAATTCTGCCAGCGCTGCTCACCCGTCTGAATAGGCTGCCCGTGCTAATTCCGGCGACCGTCGTCCAGTTGTCCAGCAGGGCATGCACCCAATCCGGAACAGGAATAGTTCGAACGTGACCCGCCTTTCCGCGCAAATTTACGATTGCCCAATGCCCTTCCCGCTGCTGGAGGTGGCCAAAGGTAAGCGTAGCGACTTCGTGCCGACGCAGTCCGCAGGACAGCAGCAAGGCAAGAAGACACGTTTGCCTTTGAGCTGTTCGCCGTCTGGCGCATGCCAAAGCGCTACCGCTTGTTCGGCCGTCAACCAGTTGCCCAGCCTGATGCCTAGTTTCTTTACGCCCTTGACGCGCCGGATTCCGGCCGCCAAGTCGGCGCTAAGAAGCCCACAATCCGCGGCCTCGTACGCCAGTCGGCGAACTGCTCCCACTCGGAGATTGATAGTGCCTGGGGCCAGATTCCGCGACTCCAGATTCATCCGATAACGGACGACAACGGTCTTGCTGAAAGACAGCCGTGGCTCAGAGCAGTACCAATCTACAAATTCGTCGATGGCGTGGCGATAGCCACGCTGCGCATCCGGACAGGAGAGACTGTTAAGTACCGCGGACTTCGCCACTTCGAGGTCCGGCAGTCGTAGAACCGATTTCGTCGCCGGTCGTTTGGCATTGCGTCGCTGCTTCTGCTTCATTACCCGTGGCCTCCACGCCACGAGTTGATCATCTACCCGGCAGCGATGGGCACTTGTCCGTTTAGACGTCTTTCCGCCCGAAACCTGCCGGAAGCGAATGTCCGCTCGTTCCGAGCTGAGGTCTGCCCTCAGTTCGTGCTCGTGCAGCACTCACTCGACCACGGCCCGCACCTTGCAAACCACGCCAAATTCTCAGATCAGAGGAGCCTCACTGGTAATTACAGCCGCGGTGAAACCGCAAGATCGTGCGAAACGTTCAATCGCGTCTTTGTTCCCAGGACGATAAACGCCGGGGCCTTGAACAATGACGTTGATGTCGTCTGATTCCACCGGGATCTCGATGTACGGGACGAAGTGCCCATTTACGGTTCGAAATCTTACCGAGGTCGCATCCTTCGGACGACCGATCAACCGCCATTCCCGCTCGCCGCTGAAGAGCTCGTGCTTGAATCGGTACAAGTGCATCAGCGTATATCCGATTGCCGCTGCGATAAGCGTACGCTGGCCAGTGGCGTCCAGATCCCGGGAGGCATTGATTGCGGTGCTAAAGAGTGAATCGAGAAAACGGACCTGGTCAGCGCGCGTGTAGATGAGAGGCAACAAGTTTGCCGTCTTCTTGGCAAGATACTCAGAGCTAAAACCGATAGCGTACCCGTCGCGTGTGTGTGTATTATCCCCGCCATTGGCTCAAGAGATCGCCATCCACGCAGAATGATGCAACATAGTGCGGGGGCTGTTGGTTCACCCCTTTGTCCAATTTGGGAATCAATTCGGCTGATGCCTCGGCGCCAGCTTGAGCCGTTAGGCGCTCTTTCACGACTTCGAATGCGTAGGTAAACTCAGAGCGATCATTTAGAAAATCGAACTGAGTCGCCCAAATGGTCCGAGTGCGGAGAATGCCCCAAAGTCCTTCCCCGTTGGTATAGTGATACAGATGCTCTGGAAGTGGCTCCGTGGGAATTTCCGTCCGTTCCTTCGCAGCGCGGAGCACATTGATCGCGGCTGTGATCTTCTCGTCTACCATTGGCTTTGGGGTTCAGGCTGGAGTTTTGATTCGGGACAGATCCTTTGATCGTCGCATATCGGTCCCTGGAAACAATTGTAAGGGATTCTTGGGCCTCCGGGGTTCGACTCTGCGGGCGAAGATGATCCGCATTTTTCGCTCGTAGGAATGAGTCGGTGTGCCGGCCATCTGTCGATTCGGACGGCGAACGCAGCTCTGGGAAGGCTCACCGTGTCCGGCCGGATCACTGCAGCCTCGTGCAGATCGCCGACACAGCCCTCGCCCGGAGTGAGTGGTCGGCATTCCGGACAAAGGTTCCAGGCAACGATTGCCTTCGGAGCCTTTCTCCGAGTACCGCGTCATCCGGCCCGAATTGCGGGACAAGAGCGGGCTTTGGAAAGTTGGACGCTTCGATGCTTGTATAGTCTGGGTGATCGCTAATCAGATCTTGGTGTCGGGGGCATATTGCCGAAACGGCAGGCGCAGTGGCCCAAAGGGAGGCGCGAATAGAGAACTTTAGCAATCGCCTTAGGAACCCAGGCCGCTATTCCCGATGCCTGGTTGTAGCGCCGGTCCCAGTAGCGCCGGGTTCGGAACAATTTTGCCGGCCGTGATGGAATGAACTGTCTCCACGATCATGGCGTTCAGAGGCGCGGGGACGCCTAACCGCCGTGCGACGCCTACCACGTATCCATTAATGAAATCGATCTCGGTAGGGCGGCCGCGCTGAATGTCCTGAAGCATAGATGGCTTCGCATCTCCGTAGCCCTTGAGAAGCTGCCCGATCCAAGCGTCGTGAGCCTCACTAGCAACGCTGCGGCCGCACCAGCCCGGAGGAATCGGGTCGACCAACATCCGTTCCGGCCGTGCCCCGAAGGCGAGCGCTATAGACAGTGCCTCATCATAGGTCCGGTTGAAGATTTCTTTTCCGTTCGCAGCGTTGATAAACTCGCGCATCGTGCAGCCTGCGATCGCGCCTATCGTGGTTACCGAACAATTTACAAGAAGCTTCGACCAAACAGCGCCGCGAAAATTATTCGTGGTGCACACCTGGACAGCGCGCCCCAAGGATCGCTGGACTTGCTCCGTCCGCTCACTTTCGCCACCGGCAAGTTCTCCGATGAGCAGATGGCCGTGGTTGCGCTGCTCGTACACGCCCGACGTCTCCATCGTGGCTCCCAGATTCGAGAGGCCGCCGAGCACGCAGCCGCCAACCCGGTCCCCAAGCATCTGTGGCACGCCACCATTCTGGATCGGTAGCAGAGTGGCACCCGGTTTGAGCAGGCGCAATAGTCTGGGAGCGACCTCGATGGCGTCGTGAGCCTTGGTCGCCAGGACGATCAGGTCAAAGCGGTGGGAGCCGTCGTACGCCTCCAAGGGGGCAATCCGCATTGCCTCGACCGCAAAGGCGCCTCCCACTCCGATTACCCGCAGTCCGGAGGCCTTCAGTCTGGCCGCCGACTCGGCATCCCGTGTCGCGAGCGACACGGAGGCGCCGGCAGCCGTCAGGCGCGCCGAGATCAGTCCACCCAGTGCTCCTATCCCGACGATCAAAATGTTCATGCTTCCCGACTCCGCACTACGCTGCACCTCTGCCCGATTTGCCGGCCGTCGCTGAAACGCTGGACGCTGGGAGCAGACCTGTTCTCCGTGGACGACCAATTTACCAGTTTTCCGGAGCCGGAGAGGACCACCAATACCAGGCTTTGGGACAGGCGCCGCCCGCTTCGAATCCGCCGGTCCCGCGAAGGGCAGTTCCTTCGCCGGCGTAAATCTGCGGACAGGAGCCGCGCGGTCCGATCGCGTTGGCGGAAGCACAAACGCGGATTCCGTCAAGTTGAGTTCCCGCGCGATCTTTGCATCGCCGAGGCGTCAAACTCCGAGGCTTCCGGAAAAGACTGCCAGCGAATTTCCTGACGACGGCGCCTTTGTGAAAACGTCAACAACGGTGTACGAGTATGATCTCGTCCGGGTCACCGGTCGTGAACCTCCGCGATCAGGTCTATCTCTACGCAGGATCCGAACGGCACCTGCGCTACGCCAAACGCGCTTCGGGCGTGCATGCCGTCCTCTCCAAATACTTGGGCGAGCAGTTCCGACGCGCCATTCGCCACAAGGTGTTGCTCCGTGAATGTTGGCGCGCTGTTCACCAGGCACATAAGCTTGATGATTCGCCTGATGTTGTTCAGATCACCGACGGCGAGATTCAGGGTTGCCAACAAATCGATGGCGACGCTCCATGCGGCTCTGTTTCCGAGTTCGGTGGTGACATTCAGACCAAGCTGCCCGACCCACGGCTTACCGTTCTGCTTGGCAATATGCCCTGACACAAAGATCTGATTGCCACTACGGACAAAAGGGACGAAGGCTGCCACCGGCGGCGTAACTTCGGGCAGCGTGATCCCCAACTGAGCGATTCTTTCGTAGACTGACACTCGCCTCTCCTCCAAATTTGTGTTCTCAGGGACGGGCAACTGTTTGGTACCACTATTGAGGTGGCAGGCCCTCTGCCATAAACATGCGGCTTACCGAAGCCCCCTGCCTGATCGGTTTGATGGCCTCATAGGCAGGCGAGTTATACCAGGCCAGAGCTTTCCCGGTGCTGTCGAACGCGAGCACCACGATGCTCTTCGGCGGTTGGCCCTCGAGAGCCTGAGTCTTGCCGCCACGGACGACATAATGGAAGCTGCCCCTGAAAGGCGCCAGCGTTTCCGGAACCTTCTCTGCGTACTTTTGAAAGGCAGCGCGGTCGGTTACGTCGGTTTCCGCGATTAGATAGGCGGCGGCGTTTTGGCCTCCTGCGCGTGAACCGCCATGAGGCTCACTGCCCCGATCGCAATGCCTGCGAGCAGCGCCAGTGCCAGGTTGCCATTCGTATTCATTACGTGTTCTCCTTCTGTGGGTTGTCCACACACCCACAGAATATGTGCAGGCCGCGCTTTAAGTACAGTGTCAGAATATGGGGATTATTACCATAACAGTTGTACTGTACGCTTCTGTTATGCTTGATGAGCCATGCCGGGGCGCAAGCGAAGTAACGTCCCGCTCTACGTCCGGATCGCCGAAACGTTCACTCGCCAGGTAGCTACCGGCGTTCTCAAGCCGGGGGATCGTGTGCCATCACTCCGAAAGCTCAGCCGCGAACAGGGCGTGAGCCTCTCGACTGCGCTCGAAGCCTACGTGTGGCTGGAGAATCGCGGCTATCTGGAAGCGCGACCGCAGTCGGGTTTTTACATCCGCACGCCTTATGCAAAACTGATCCCCGAGCCGCAGGCCGAGATGCTCCAAGGCCAGCCTACCGCCATGGGACCCAACGCCGCACTGGAAGAGATTATCCGGTCAGCCGGCGATCCGGCATTTGTTCCGTTCAGCACGGGAAGCGCGAGCGCGGAACTGTTTCCGAACCGCAGGCTGAATCTGATCGCGCGAGGAATTCTGCGCAGGCAGCCGGCGCACAGTGCACATTACGATTTACCGCCAGGCGTCGAGGCTCTCCGCCGGCAGATAGCCAGGCGTTGCCTGGCCATCCGGTGCGAGGTCGCGCCACGTGACATCATCGTCACCGCCGGTTCCCTGGAGGCCATCAATCTGAGTCTCCGCGCCGTGGCAAAGCCCGGTGATGTAATTGCTGTCGAGAGCCCGATGTACTTTGCGATTCTGGGGAGCGTCGCATCTCTCAACATGAAGACCATCGAGATTCCCACGCACCCTAAGGAGGGGATGGATCTGGAGCACCTGGAAAGAGCCATTCGGAAGCACAAAATCAAGGCGTGTATCACAATGACCAACTGCCATGACCCTCTCGGATATGTTCTGCCGGACGAATTCAAGCGGGCCCTGGTGGATTTGACCAGCCGGACAAACGTCGCGGTCATAGAAGAGGATTCGTATGGGGACCTCGCCTATGATGTTGCCCGTCCGTTGACGGCAAAGTCGTTTGATCGTAAAGGTCTCGTTCTACTCTGCTCGTCGTTCTCGAAAACTCTATCGCCGGGATACCGTATCGGCTGGATGCTGGCAGGACGGTTCCGGGCAGAGGTGGAGCGGCTAAAGCTGTTCACTAGCGTGGCGGCCCCGTCGCTGCAGCAGCTGGTGGTGGCGGAGTTTCTGGAGTCTGGCAGTTATGACCGCCATTTGAGGCGGTTGCGCGCGACGCTCGCTTGCCAGGCGGAAAACATGCGCCAGGCCGTCGCAGAGTATTTTCCGGCGGGCACCCGCATCAGCCGGCCTGCGGGCGGTCACATGTTATGGATTGAACTGCCAGGGAAAGTCGATGCTCTTAAACTGCATCGGGCCGCCTTGGCGGAGCGCATCAGCATCTCGCCGGGAGCCCTCTTTTCCGCGACGGGCCGATACAAAAACTACATTCGCCTCAATTGCGGACACGTCTGGACGAAGAATCACGATCGAGCGCTCCTGACCTTAGGCCGCCTTTGCGAGAGGCAGGCACAGGGCTGATCCCACCCAGGAAACGTAACTGTACCCGTCTGTAATTCTTCTTTCTGTATCTGTACTCCTTCGGTGCCGCTCGCTAACATTTTCGTGTAGCCACCAGGCACTCAGGGAGATCAGCTATGGACGCTTCAGGCTGGCTGGAGAACGCAGGAAACGATTGTCGCTACGCGGCACGCAGGTTGCGTCAAAGCCCCGGATTTGCGGCAGCGGCCATACTGACCTTGGCGCTTGGCATCGGCGCGAACGTGGCCGTGTTTACCGTCGTCCAGGCAGTCCTTCTGAGTCCGTTGCCGTACCCTCATCCAGAGCGGCTCGTTCGTATCTTCGACGACTTGCGCGGCTCGAACAGCCGCGACGTTGGGATTTCAGCGCCGGAGCTTTGGGACCTGCGCGACAGATCCGATGTTTTCGAAAACATCTCCGCCATATATCCCTCCGATGGGAATCTCACGGGAGGCGAAAAACCGGAGCGCATCGAACTGCTCGCAACGAGTACCAATTATTTCACGATGCTGGGGGCACGGCCCGAGCTAGGCCGCGTCTACACCGTGAACGACGAGCAGCCGGGATTCGTTGAAGGCGTCGTGCTCAGCGATGCTTTCTGGCGCCGTACCTTCGGCGGAGATCCGAAGGCTCTTGGAAAGCAAATCCGCGTCGATGGCGACCTTTATACCGTCCTGGGAGTTATGCCTCCGGAGTTCAGACATCCCGGCCGGTCGCTTGCCGGCGACGTAGATGTGTGGACGGCCGCAGGATTTAGTGGGCCTCCGTGGCCCGTGCCCGCGCAGAGATCTCTAAGAATGATTCCTGGAGCCATGGGGCGGTTACGGCCCGGCCTTACCATCGCTCAGGCGCAAGCACGCCTGGATGCATTTACGGTGCAATTGAGCAGTCAATATTCTAACGACTATCCGGCGCCCGCCCGATGGGGATTGCGTTTGGTTTCCGTGCAGGAAGACCTGGTCGGCAACATGCGGACAGAGCTGTTCGTACTCTTCGGAGCCGTCGGGTGCGTTCTGTTGATCGCGTGCGTGAATCTTGCAAATCTGCTGCTGGCCCGCTCGGCCGGCCGTCAACGGGAGATAGCCATGCGGCGAGCCCTCGGCGCCGGAAGAGCGCGGCTGATCGTGCAATTGCTCGCGGAGAATGTCTTGCTCTCGCTGATCTCGGGCGGATTGGCTTTGTGTGCGGTTGTGTTCATGAAGACATGGCTTCTGAGCCTGGCGCCGCCCGAACTTCCGCGTGGAAGCGAGATCGCCTTCAGTCCAGGAGTGTTGTTGTTCGCCTTTGCGGTTTCGATCCTGACGGGACTGGTTTTCGGCCTGATGCCCGCGCTGCAAACAGCAGGTCCGAACCAGTTCGTAAGCCTCAGAGAGGGCAGCCGCGGATCGGGAACAAGCAAACGTCAGAAAAACACCTCGCGCGTGCTGGTGGCCGCCGAAATTGCGCTTTCCCTTGTTCTGCTCATTGGTGCCGGTCTCCTCTTGCGAGGCTTTTGGCACCTTCTTGAAGTGCGCCCGGGCTTCGACCCCCACCAGATGGTAACCGCAAGAATATGGCTGCCTGTCCCGAACGATGCGGCGGAGGATGCTTATCGGCTGATCGATAAGCGCGGGGCATATTATCGGGAAGTTCTGCGCCGGGCCGGCGCTCTGTCCGGCGTTGTACAGGCGGCTGTCGGTAGCGCCGAAAGTCTTCCCTTGGGCAATAAACGGAGAAAGAATACTTTTACGATCGAAGGCCGCGCAGCCGAATCCGAACGAGTCCCGGTAGCCGAGGTCGCCAGCGTAAGTTCAGGATACTTCGAAGTCTTGAAGACCCCTCTTCGGAAGGGAAGAGTGTTCACTGAGCACGACAACTCGACAGGCCAGCGGGTCGCGGTGATCAACGAAGCGCTCCAGCGGGAATATTGGAAAGACAGCGATCCGGTCGGTCAGCATATCCAACTGAGTTCGGGACGGGCGCTCCAGCTCACATCCGCCGATTCGCGCGCTCCCGGCCGGCAAGCTGTCGCGGGAAACATCACCATAGTTGGCGTCGTCGGTGACATCAAGACCGACGGCTTCGATACGGGTGGCACGCCCCATATCTACCTCCCCAACCCCCAGGCCCCCTCTTACAATTCGGTTGTTTATCTCCGGACGGCCGCGGCCCCGGGTGCTCTCAGTGAGGCAATTCGCCGCGAGGTGCAGGCGGTGGACCCCACGATCCCCGTCTTCGGAATTCAAACGATGGACGAGATAGTGGCGAAAAGCATGGCGGCGCGCAGGTTTGCTCTGGAGATCCTGGGGATCTTCGCGATTGTGGCTTTCCTTCTCGCCTGCGTCGGAATTTACGGAGTCATGGCCTATGCGATCAGCCAGCGCACCGGTGAAATCGGTCTTCGCATGGCGCTGGGCGCCCGGCGCAGCGACATTCTCAGAATCGTTCTGAATGAAGCTGGGCTTATCGTCGTCGCCGGGGTGGGCGCGGGGCTGATGGGATCACTCGTATTGACGCGATTCCTGCAGACTCTGCTCTTCGACATCAAGCCCACAGATCCGTTGACGTTTGGGACGCTGCCGATACTCTTGGCCGGCGTCGCCCTATTGGCGAGTTTCATTCCAGCGCGGAAAGCGAGCCGGATCGATCCGCTCGTGGCACTGCGCCATGAATAATGCAGGGCCGTTGTGCGAAGGCAATGGTTGATACGAGAGGAGAGGGTTTTACGATGAGAATCATTCGAATGGGAACCTTGGGATACGCGGCGGTCGCGGTGGTGAGTGTTTTTTCATTTCAGGCGCAATCCGTTCAAGCGTCGCTCGCCAAAGAAGCCGGGACACTTTCCGATAAATTCAGCGGACTGGCTCGCGTCATGGCAGGTAAGTATGACTGGAAGCCAGGTGAAGGCGTGCGATCGGTAAGCGACGTATTCAACCTGATCGTGGCGGAGAACGGGGTGCTCGCCAGAACGCTGACCGGCGCAGCCGCCGGCGGCCGGCCGGCGCCCATTACCGATCCGGAGAAGTTGCAGGAGGCTTTGAAGACGTCTTATGCGAATGTGCAGAAAGCGATCGAGGGACTCTCGGATGCGGATCTAAAGGCTCCGGTGAAAATATTCGGAAAGGACATGACCAAGGAAGACGCGATCCGGTACCTTTTCGGGGATCAGCACGAGCATCTTGGGCAGTCGATCGCTTACGCGCGCACGAACGGCGTTGTCCCGCCCTGGTCGAAATAAGCGTGCTCATCCAGGCCGCGCGGTATTTGGCGGGCCGCACCAGCACGAGGTAGTGGCGAGAAGTATGACGGCGCGCAGGTTTGCTCTGGAGGTGCTGGGGATCTTCGCGATTGTGGCTTGCTGCGTTGCGCGCCAGGAGCGCCAGCGTGCCAAAGCGGCTCCAGCTAAAGGCGAATGACAACAGAAAAAACTCATCTGCAGTAGGCTACGCGTGATTTTGCTCAACGTCCATGGGTGGCCCGCATCCAAACTTGCCGAAACCTCACGGCCATTGAGGGTACTTCGACGGCCGATACTCGCCAAAGCTCGATTCGCCCATAGACCATGTCTGAGCGTGTGGTCCGCCACTCCGGACAAAGGTTCCAGGCAACGATTGCCTTCGGAGCCTTTCTCCGAGTAACGCGTCAACCGGACAGGGCAGGCGAGAAGGCGGCATAGAGGCTCCCTTCAGCGGGATGGCGACTCCTCCGGCCATGTGGGTTGCTTTCCGTTTGCCGACCCTCGGCTCCGGGCCTGGCGCAGGCATTTCGAACGGGCGCTATATGGCGGAGCGCCGCCAGTATCGCGGCAAACGCTGACGGAAAGGGCTGACGTCTTTCGTGCTGGGGCGGCGGTCCCGGCGCGATACGTTTCCCTAAAGAAACGGAGCTGTCTTTCCATCTGGAGACAACGAAAGCGGGCCGACTCTCTAATGCCACCTCGACTCGCTTTTGAGCCTCCGGATCGATCGTCTCCACATTATTGAGACGAAGGTGAAGTTTGTTCTCGCCGCCCTGGCTGGTTACGGCGTAAAGCTGCAGGCCGCAATGTCGAGCTTGGTGGAGGCAATCTTCATCTCCTGCAGGTTGTTTTTGACCAGCATGGCGTTGAAGTCGGTGAGCTGTTTGTGCGCGTCCGCCCAGGCAGTCGTGGTACGGTTCAGGTCGGTGCAGTCTTTCTGCCAGGTGGCGATCTGAGTGGGGGTGGGCGCCATATCGAGGCCGACCTGCATCATGCTGACCATGGTGTTGAAGGCGTTGTTCAGTTCGGCGAATGACTGCAGCGCCTTGGGATCGCCACCCCGGCCGCCGCGACCACCGCCACCTCCGCCCCCGCCGAATTCGCCCTGCGTGACGCCGCCAATTTTGGTCAGACTGGCGTCCAGTGTCTTGGCCTGCTCGGCCACATCGGCCGGCAGGTTGCCCTTAATCAGGGTTGCAAGCTGGTCCTTCACCGCATTCACTTCCTCATGGCCTGCGAAGCTGTGCTCCATCCCTTGCACGGCAAGCAGAGTGAGCTTGTTCTGGGTGCGAAGGTCGGCCAGGAGCGCGGGACTCTCGCCGACGCGCGGATCGTTCACGACGGTCACGTCGCTCGTATAGACCTTGCCGTCTACGGTCAGCTTGAGCGTATAAACGCCGGGAATCACCTGCGGCCCATGCGGACCGGGGGTGGTGGCTCCGGCCACCATGTTCATCTGGTTCTCAAGGTCGTGCCGCAGGGCGGGCGGGTCCTCATATTGCAGGTTCCAGTTGACGCGGTTGAGACCAACATGCTTCGAGAGGATGCGCGTCTCGGGAGAGGCGAGCCAGTAGTGGGGATACAACGCTCCCTCGATCGGCGGCGGCGGGGCGCTCGACAGCGTGCGGACCAGATTGCCCTTCGAATCGAAGACCTGGAGTTGGATGGGCGCGCTTGGTTCGTGGCTGAGGTAGTAATCCACGACCGCGCCGTAAGGCACATTCTGCGCGTGCGGCACCTCGACCGAGAAGGGCTGATCCCAGTTGCTGTTGAGGCGTGCGCGAATAGCCTCCTCGGGCTTGAACAGGTACACCGACGACGTGCTGATGGCTTGGGCGTTCGCCGCAATCTGGCGCAGCGGCGTGATGTCGTCGAGCACCCAGAAGCCGCGGCCATAGGTGCAGATCACCAGGTCGTTCTGGTGGTGATCGGTGTGGACTTCGAGGTCGCGGATGGAGGTGCTGGGCAGATTCTGCCGCAGCGACTGCCAGTGATCGCCGTTATCGAAGCTGACATGCACGGTGGTTTCGGATCCGGCGAAGAGCAAGCCCTGCTGCCCGGGATCCACACGGAGGCTGTTGATCCAGCTTCCGGTGCGCTCGTCGCGGGGCAGTCCGTTGACGATGCTGGTCCAGGTCTTGCCCGCGTCGGTGGTGCGCCAGATGAGTGGCACATCGGCGGCGGCGGTCTCTTCAGGGGACAAAGTCTGGCCGCGCTCGGCGCCAATGCGAGCGGCTACAAATGCGGTATTCACGTCGTTGCCCGCCTCGATGGTATTGAAGATCGTGTGGGGCGGAATGTTGGCGATGTTGCTGAGGTTGGTCCAGGTTTTGCCCTGGTCCATGGTGTTGTAGATCTGTCCGTTGCTGCTGACCGTCCAGATGACGCCGCGTTTGACCTTGGATATGGAGAATTCGACGATCGAGGGCGCTGCCGGTGCGCCGCCGCGTCCTCCCGGTGCTTGCGCCTGCGGTTGTCCGCCTTCTCCCGGTGGCAAGGGGTTCGGCTCCGGAGGCTGTGGGGGCGGTGGTGGCTCCGACGGCGCCGTGCCGCAGGCCACCTGCGGCTTGTCCTTGGGCGTGGTCAAGTCGGGGCTGGCGGCGGTGAAGGAGTGGGCGCCGTCGCGCGAGACCAAAAGGCATTGGTAGGCAACGTAGAGAGCGCCGGGGTCGAAAGCGACGTCGAACTTCTTCTCGAAATCACGGCCGGCGCGGTATTTGTCGGCATCGGCTCCGAAGTTGGGGGCGACGTTCTGCCACTGGCCGCTGCTCATATCGATCTTGATCAGCCCGCTGCCGCCTCCTCCCGGACCATATCCCACGCCATAGATGATGTTGGGATTTTTAGGATCGGGTCTATCTATGCCGAATTCAGACGACGGCAACGGGCTCCAGTCCGTGAAGTTGACCTGCCCAAAGTTGCCGCGGCTCGAGATCATTACGGCGCCGGTGTCCTGCTGCGCGCCCATGATGTGGTAGGGAAATGCGTTGTCAGTGGCTACGTGGTAGATCTGCGAAATGACCTCGGTGTACCAAAGGCTCCACGTACGGCCATTGTCCAGGGTGACGCTGGCGCCCTGGTCGGAGCCCACCAGCATGCGGTGGCCGTTGGTGGGGTCGATCCAGAGCTTGTGGTAGTCCTCACCGCCCGGTGCGCCCTTGAACGGCTCAAAGGTAAGGCCGCCATCGGTCGAGCGGTACATCGCGGTGCTCATGGTGTACACGATGTCCGGATTCTGCGAGTCCACGAACACGCCGCTGCTGTAATTGCCCTGGCCGTTGCTGATCCGCTGGGCGATCCGCAGGTCGTTCCCGGCCATGTGCTGCCAGGTGGCGCCACCATCATCGGAGCGGTAGAGTCCCGAGCCATGTTCAATGGCATTGCCGACGATGTACATTCGCTGGCCCTTGGTATGCATCGCGACCGCGACCGAAACGCGGCCCGAGAAGGGCGGAATCTTGATCTCGGTCCAAGTCTTGCCCTCGTCCGTGGACTTGTACACCAGGGGCGGCTTGTTTCTCGCTCCCCCGCGACCGCCGGCGCGACCGCCGCCGCCACCGCCCGGACCCCCGCCGGTTCCCTGCGTGGCGGCCAGCATCACGTTGGGGTCATCGTATGCGTACTGGAGTTCGCGCGCCCCGTCGTACCCATCGGGTTTGAGGACGTTGGTCCAGTTCTGCCCGCCGTCGGTGGAGCGATAGACACCACCGCCGTGGCGGAGGGTATCGCCGAGCGCGGAGACGAGCACCAGGTTGGGATCGGCGGGATCGACAAGGATGCTGGTGATCTTCACCGTGTCTTCGAGGCCAATGTGCTGCCAGGTATTGCCGGCATCGGTCGATTTCCACATGCCGTTGCCGAGGCTGCCCTGAATTGGGTCACCGGCGCCTGCATAAACGACATCGGGATTCGAGGGAGCCACCTGGATGGCTCCCACACTATCCACGCTCTTCTCCTGGTCGAAGATGGGGAACCAAGTGACGCCGGCACTGGTGGTTTTCCAGATGCCGCCGAGCGGCGTGCCAGCATAGAACACCCCCGGTTGACCTATGGCGCCAGTGACGGAGGAGATTCGTCCTCCATGGAAAGGCCCTACGTTTCGCCAGTTGAGGCCCGAATAGAGGTCGGGATTGATCTGCGCCGTTGCACTGAAAGTTGATGCTAGTATGCTCGAAACAGCAAGCACCCAATATGCCGTCCGCGACATACGGGTCGTGATGTTGGAACCCCTAGTGAGAGTCCTCGCCGTCATTGAGGCAGTATACAACGGCGTAAAGACGCATAACCCGCCGACGTGTGGCCTACACATGCTCCGGTAGGATGGTCGCCCACTCGGAGATTGGCTCCAAACGGCGCTCCGCCTACCCGAGCGCCACTGCCCACTGCTAGTGCTTTGCGTCAGGTGTCAGAATCAACTCCGGCAGCTTGAGATCTTTTCCGATGGTGAAGGTGTTGAGATTGATCTCTGAGGACTGATATCCGGCGAGGACTGCGATCAGGCGGCAGGAGCCCGCCATCGGCTGATCGTTCACGTCCATTGACGTGCTGGGAAGCGCGCGCGCCACGTGATTAAACTCGTCGCGTTCCACTTTGAGAAAATACCCACCCTTCTTGTTGGTGGTGGTCTGGCGGACCGGCGCCGCGCCGGGACAACTCATCTTGATCTCGACGGAGTGTCCGGGGGCCGCCCCTCCGCTTCCCCAAACTGGCTTCGCGGGTGAAGTTCGAATCCGCCAGTTTCCGATTCGCGTGTGATACGCCCCGAGACTCTCGACGCGCTCTTGGCCGACAAGGAGGCAAGGCTTCAAGAAATTAGGACCGCACAGTGCCAGACGCCGACAAAGGCGGCAGCGGGTCGCGAGTGGAACGAATCCGGAATGTCAATTAGAATACTTGGCAATGGAGCCCACGCCGATTTTTCTGAGCTGGTCAGGTACACGCAGCAAGATGCTCGCAGAAGCGTTAAGGGACTGGCTGCCGGACCTGGTTGTCGTGGCGAAGCCCTGGTTTTCCGAAAAAGACATCGATAAGGGGTTAAGGTGGAGCGATGAACTTGCTGGGCAGCTGTCGACATGCAATTTGGCGGTTGTTTGCGTTACCCCGGAGAATGCAGATTCGCCATGGTTGGTCTTCGAAGCCGGCGCATTGAGCAAGTTACGGGATGCGAGAGTGTGGACATACGTGCTTGACGCTTCCGTTCCCAACGGCAGCCCACTGAGGCAGTTTCAGTACGCAGCCGCCGACGAAGCCGGCACCAGAGATCTGGTTCGGTCGATTGGAAAGAAACTGCTGCCCGAAGATGGGCTGGCGAAGTTCTTGACTCGCCAGTTTGAGCGATGCTGGCCTGACTTCAATGCGGCGCTCGATGAAATCAGGAAGATAAGACCCCTTCTGCTTCCAGTTCAGGGCCGTTTCAGCGTGGAAGACATGCTTATGCGTGGCCCGCAACTACTTGCATATATTGGCGCGAACAGGGCCAGCGAAGATATCGTAGAGGCAGTTGTGGGCCGATTCGAGAGGACGCCACTCGCGGCCCAGTTGGGCCACGATCACCTAGCCGATGTAACTCGCCGAATCTTCAATCGGGACTTGCGCTCCGCCGAAGCGTTCCTCGACGGATTCGGGCTAAAACCGGAGTTGCAGGTCTCGCTAATTCTTCAGATTCTGTTCTATGGATCGTTCGAGCGTTGACACCTTGAGAGATCAGCGGCGCCTCCTCCCTCATGAATCTCAAGGTACCGCAAGCGCCGATTGGTAGCGCATCGCACTGCAATGTTTGAGTGCGCCCCCGAGCGGATGGCGACGCGGAAATTGGTCGGCGGGTAGACGCCCGGCCCAGTTCTCGCTGATCGGCAGTGCACGTGTGGCGCGTGACTCGCTCCGAATTGTGGCAAGACCGTCGTGGCGGACAGAGGCGTTTGCCTGAGCGGAGGTAGAACGCGAATATTCTGGGGAACACGAATGGCGGACGCCGGACAGTTGGCACTGTTGTTGCACGATGGCTTAGATGCGTGGAATGCATGGCGCAAGCAGCATCAGGAGATAGTTCCGAATCTGAAGGATGCCGACCTGATGAAGGCAGATCTTGCGGGGGGCAACGGAATTGGAGCCAATCTCTATCGGGCAAACCTACGGCGTGCGAATCTGTTTGGGGCCAATCTTCAGGGCGTGAATTTGCGCGCGGCTGACCTGTCCCATGGGGAGCGCGGTTTCACGATATCGGCGACACCAATCTAAGCGGAGCCATCGGTCTGGAGTACTGCCGACAGACGGGACCGAGTGTGGTCGATCGCCAGACAATTTTGACGTCATGGGGCCATTACCGGTTGCTTTCCTGCGGGGCTATGGCCTGCCTGAGACGCTCATCGAATACTTCCCTTCAATGGTTAATCGGTTAATCAACCCATAGAGTTATATTCCTGCGTCATCAGCTACTCCACGCGGGACGACGAATTCGTTGAGAGGCTTTATGGGATCTGCAGGCAAAACGGGGTCCGGTGCTGATTTACGCCGGAAGACCTGAAGATTGGCGACCGCTTCAGGCAACGCATTGATGATGCCATTCGGCTTCACGACAAACTGTTGATTGTCCTATCGGAGCATTCGGTGCGTAGCGCATGGGTGCGGGATGAGGTCGACCGTGCTATGAGCGTGGGCAGTGCGAGAACCGGACTGTACTTTTTCCGATTCGCCTCGATGACACGGTAATGGCGACAACCGAGGCGTGGGCGGTCTCGATCCGGCGGCAGAGGCATATCGGCTATTTTCATGATTGGAAGATCACGATGCGTATCAAAACGGATTCAAACGGCTCCTGCGGAACTTGAAGCCCGAAAAGGTGGGGAAGTAGGCAATGCGGGAGATCCCGCTGTGCCTGTGTCCAATCGACTGCATTTAAGGGCATCAGCCATACAATCCTGCTCTCCCTACAGTGCGTGACTCGACCAAACTCGACCGGAGCACCATTGGCGGTGAAACCATCGGTAAACGCTGCGACTCTCGGCAATCCAATCGGTCATCGGCGGTCCAATCGTTGAGGGGCTCTCCCGAAATAACGTGAAGGTGCATCAGCCGCTACTTAGCGAGTTTCATTTTCGCCATCACCTCCAACAAGCGTTTCGCACAATTCCTCGCCTTTTCCGCGCTGTCGCACTCCGTGGCGTTTACCCGCTCAATGTGAACCCCTTCGTGTGCCAACATCGTAAGCCGGTTGTGCGCCTCGGCCGGCGTTTCATGGTGGACTGTGTCGCCGTCCACTTCGACCGCCATCATTATTCCGCCTTTGACGATCACAAAATCAGGCTCGATCCGCCGATAGCTTTCGCCGCCGCGGATAAACACGGGTAGCGGTGCGAACGATACGCCACTGGTTTTGAGAGCCTGGTAGAGTTCGATCTCGGGTTGCGATCGAAAAAGAAGTCCGTCAAATTCACGCGCCGCGATGTTATTGGAACGAACGCGACCTTGATTCGTAACCCCATTTCCTGCAACCCACGCCTTTGCCTTCTCCTGCCATCGGTCATCAGCGTACATTTGTGGGGCCAAAATGACGTTGTCCACATGCTCGCCAGGAGATCCTCGAAGCAGAGGCTGAATCTTGTCTAGAATGGCCTTCTCGAGTTCTTGCCGTTGGCTATCGTCGAACTGGCAGTAAAGCCCAACCGGGACCTCCAGTCGGACCGCGTAGAAATTCTGTCCGCCGTCCCAATTGTCATAGCCCGTCTGTTCAATAGTGGCTTGCGCCTCCGCCAGCACGGCGACCTCTCTTGCCGCGCCGTCGGCGGCCAACAGGCGAGCGAGCGTGGCGAGCAGGGGACCGGCATTCTGAGAATCAAAAGGCATGTGAGTTCAGTCATCATGATAGGACACGGACACCTCGGCCATTAAGCCGGCGTAGAGCGTAGGCTCGGAAGTGCGGACCGCCTCTTCATTCGGAGAGTCCATATGCGGATATGGCCGATGCGGCTGCGTCAGGATTGTCGCCCACTCGGAGATTGGCTCCAAACGGCGCTCCGCCTACCCAAGCGCCCTTGCCTGCTGCTAGTGCTTCGCGTCAGGTGTCAGAATCAACTCCGGCAGCTTGAGATCTTTTCCGATGGTGAAGGTGTTGAGATTGATCTCTGAGGACTGATATCCGGCGAGGACTGCGATCAGGCGGCAGGAGCCGGCCATCGGCTGATCGTTCACGTCCATCGATGTGCTGGGAAGCGCGCGCGCCACGTGATTAAACTCGTCGCGTTCCACTTTGAGAAAATACCCACCCTTCTTGTTGGTGGTGGTCTGGCGGACCGGAGCCGCGCCGGGACAACTCATCTTGATCTCGACGGAGTGTCCTGGCGCCGCCCCTCCCTGCATGTGAACCTGGCCATTCAGATACGTGACATCGGTCGCAAATGCGACGGAAACCATGGCAAGAGCCGCAATCGATAACGCCCTGACGCTGCTCATAGCGGGAAATATCCCTCCGATTTCAGGATATCACCGCGCTCTCCGGAGCCCGCGCGAACGGCTCCAATACAGGTACACGGGAACACCGGTCAGCATGATCAGGAACGCGATGGCGCTATTGACCGGTGTCGTAACCACGGTGCTGGCCACGATGCCGATGCACGCCAGGGTGAAGAGGGCCGTAGTGTAAGGATGCCCGGGAGCCCGAAAGATGCCTTCCCCGCGTGACCCGTCGTCCTTGCGGCGAAACTGAAACAGAGACGCGGCTGCCAGTGCAAACGCGATGAAGTCCACTGACACCTCATAGTTCAGGATCTGTTCGTATTTCCCGGAGCAGGCGATCACAGTAGCTGCCACTCCTTGCAGCAGGATTGCCACCACCGGGGCACCGGTGCCAGGCGAGAGCCAGCCGACACTGCGGAAAAACAGCCCGTCGCAGGCCATCGCATTGTAGACACGCGGCGCGGTGAGCATGCCCTGGCTGAGAAACCCGAGCGTCGAGACAGCAATTCCGACAGCGATCCAGAAAGCGCCGCGATCGCCCATCGCACGACGCATCACATCGGACGCGGGAGTGGCGGTATGGTCGAGGCCCTCGGGTCCCAGCACCTTGAGACAGACGACATTCACCGCCAGGTACAGCACCACGACTCCGATCACGCCGAGCACGATTCCGCGTGAAAGGTCGCGGCGCGGATCGCGCATTTCGGCGGCGACGAACGTGGAGGTCTGCCATCCGCCGTAAGCGAAGCCCACGGGAATCATCGCCGCTCCCAGTGCGCCGAACAGGCCCAGAGACACCGGGCGATCCAACAGCGGCAGTGGATGAATGGTGCCGCCGCCCATGATGAAACCGAGCACCACCAGTGCCGCGATGGCGCCCGTCTTCATGAGCATCAGGGCGCTTTGCACGTTGCTGCCGGCGCGTGCGCCCAGGCAATTGATCGCGGTGAGACCCAGCAGCACCACCGCGGCGATGGAACTATCGCTCCACGCAATTCCGCTGATCTCGCGAAAATAGCTCGCGAAGGTAATCGCCACCGCCGCCATTCCTCCGGTCTGCGTGACCAGAAGCAAGACCCATCCGTAGACGAAAGCCACCACCGGGTGGTAAGCCTCCCGCAAGTACACATACTGTCCCCCCGCGCCCGGCAATCGGGTGGCGAGTTCGGCCCAGATGAAGGCGCCCGCCATGGCGAGAGCGCCTCCCATTAACCAGACTCCGAGAATCAGAAAGGGCGTGTGCACATGGTGCGCGACGACGGAAGGATTGCGAAAGATGCCTGACCCGACGATACCGCCCATGACGATCATGATGGCGTCGAAGAGCCCAAGCTGGCGGCGAACCTGTGGCGAGTCCAAGGCTGTAGACTATCATGTCCCCCGGCGTACGGTTCCCGGCGATTCTTGCACGTGTTACGCGTGACCAACGGGCTCGCCGTTCGTCTGAATCAATCAGTCAGGGGAAACGAACCGAGGCGCCATCGTGCCAGATATCTGCGAGAACGAGCTTGTAACTGCACAGTTGGACCGCATCGTGAACGGTCCACCGTTGTCGTCCTCACCAAGTCTGTGCCGTTTTCTGCGCTACGTGGTCGAGGAAACCATTGGCGGCCGCAGCGGGTCGCTCAAAGAGTATTCGCTGGGGGTCGTTGTCTTTGAACGAGGCGACGAATTCGATCCGCGGTTAGACCCGATCGTGCGGGTGCAAGCCCGCAACCTTCGCGTGCGTCTGGCACAGTATTATGCCGGTCCCGGAGCTAACGATCCGGTCATCATCGATCTTCCAAAGCGCACGTATGTGCCCGTTTTCCGAATGGCTGAGTCGCCTGAGGCGGCGGCAGTGGAAGTACCGGCGGAAGTGGCACTGTCCGTTAATGGAACTCATTCCGAGGCAATCGCAACACCCGTCGCAGAAATCAAGTCCGACGTTGCGCGCGTGGAGCCGCCTGTCGAGCAGCCGTTAGTACCGGCGGAAGCCGCAGTGGCGCATGAGCCAGCGGCCGAGGCTCCGGCGCAGAGAGGCTGGCTGCCACCCGGGTGGGCTTCGATCACTGCGGCTGTGGTGCTGGCGGTTTTGGCCACTACTGCATTCTGGCGGGCTCGTCCCGTGGAGGGAGCTCATAAGGCTGCAGTTCACGAACCCGACCCGGGCGCGCAGGATCTTTACATCCGCGGCCGCTATCTGATGGATCGTGAGACCGAGGCGGCGCTGCGGGAAAGTATCGATGCCTTTAGCCAGGCCGTCAAGCGCGATCCGCAGTTCGCGCCCGCATACGCGGGTATGGCGGATGCCTACAACGAGTTGGCGCAGTTCGGCTACATCCCTCCCAAAGAGGGAATGGAGCAGGCGAGACATGCTGCCGAACAGGCGTTGAGTATCGATGCTTCGATGGCGGAAGGGCATGTGTCGCTGGCCGCGATCATCGAAGCCTACGATTGGAACTGGGCGGCTGCCGAGCGCGAATACCGGCGCGCTTTAGAGCTCAATCCCGGACTGCCGCAAGCACATCTTTGGTACGGAATGTTTCTGCGCGACCAGGGACGTTTGCAAGAGGCTCTTCCGGAGATGCGGCGTGCGGCGCAACTCGAGCCCTTTTCCGTGTTTACCGCCGTTAACCTGGCACATGCCTACATGATGGCCGGCAACTACGCCGCAGCCGAGGAACAGGCGCGGCACGCGGCCAGCCTCGAGCCGGAGATGGTTTCGGCGGAAGTGCTCTTGTCGAATGCCTACCGGGCGCAGTCGAGAACTGCCGAAGCGGACGAGGCTCTCCTGCGGGCACTCCAGTTCTCGACGGGCAATCCGCACGCAATCTCCGTATTGGCCTGTGCTTTCGCCAGGCATGGCAAGAAGGACGAAAGCCAGCGGCTGTACCAACAATTGGAAAGCCTCGCGAAGCAGCGCTACGTTTCGCCATTCGATATGGGTTCCGTTTCGCTGGTCCTGGGAGACGAGAAGCGCGCGCTCGATCTGCTGGAGGAGGCATTCCGCCAGCGCTCGGCGGGGCTGATCTTCCTGCGCGACGCGAAGTTCGAAAATCTGCACCGCTCCGCCGGCTTCGATTCGTTGATCGAGAAGATGCACTTCGCGAGCTAACGGCCGCATCCGCGTTATGCTATTGGCTTGACGCCCCAACAGAAATCGGAACAGGAAAAGATACCACCGCGCGTTTCCGTGGTGGTGGTTTCGCGCAATCGGGAGGAGATGCTGCGGCGCTGCCTGGACTCGATCGAGAAGTCCGAAGGGCGCGAGAGGTTGCAGGTCATCGTAGTCGACAACGGTTCGTCCGACGGAAGCGCGGAACTGGACACACCTTTTCCCAACGTTCAATTCATCAAGCTGCCTAAAAACTTCGGTCTCACCAAGGCGTTAAATCTGGGATGGCGCGCCGCGGACGCCGAATACGTTTTTTTCCTGCACGACGACACCGAAGTTGATCCCGAGACGGTCGCGAAGTTGGCGGATCTGCTGGATGCGCATCCCGAGGCCTCGGCAGTGTGTCCGCTTTTAGTGGATGAGAAAGGGCACCCCGCGCCGCAGCTCGGAGATCTTCCTCCCACCGGCGAATGGAAGCCCGCGGCGCCAGCGTCGAGCGACCCCATGCCTGTGAAATACCCGCGTGGCGCTGCACTCATGATGAGGGTGATCTCGATTAAAGCGATCCGGCACATCGATGAACGCTACGGCCAATTCGGCGGTGACGCGGATCTGGCGACGCAGATCGGAGCGGCCTCGAAGAAGATTCTGCTGCTTCCCACCGTGAAGACGCTGCACCACGGGGGAAGGGAATATACTTCGTTCGAGAAGGCCGATTTTCTGCTCGCGCGTGCGGTGTTTCTGGGGAAGTACCAGGGCTTCGGAGCGGGCTTCCAGGCGAGGCTGGCGTCGATCTTCGGGCCTCTGCTCGGATTCCGCTTCGGAGTGTTGAAGTACACTCTCGCGGGGCAGAAAATCGACGGCACGCAGGCTTAAGGCGCCTTCACCGCGGAGACGGGGAGGCGCGAAGAAACACGCGGAGAAGAAAAGTAAGGTTTTTCTCCGCGCTTATCTCTGCGTCTTCGCGCCTCCGCGGTGAGAAGCTTGTGAAAAATCCCACTGCCCCACGTATGGATGGGACATCGCTTGCTCACGCGCGCGGCTCGCAACGAGCCGCGCACGTGAGGAGCCTCCGCGGTGTTATACGATGTGGCCATGAGAGCCGTAGCGTGGCTGTTCGTCGCGATTGCCGCAGCTTCCGGGCAATCCTACTCCCCTGAGCGTCAGTTCGAATACCCGGTGGCCGGCTCGCAGGCGCCCGCTATTTTGAGGAAGGCGGAGCCCGAGTATACACAGGACGCGAAGAAGGCAGGGATTGAGGGAACTGCGATGGTGGCGGTGGAAGTCGGCTTGGACGGGCGTGCGCACCGCATCCGGGTGGTGCGGGGACTGGGATACGGACTGGATGCCAAGGCCATGGATGCGGTTCGCCAGTTTCGCTTCCGTCCTGGAACCAAAAACGGCGTCCCCGTGGTGGTTCCAGCCACGATAGAGGTGAAATTCCGGCTCAGTGGGGCTGTGGCGCCAGTGAAGGTCTAACGAGGACTACGCCTCCGCGCGCGCCTCTGCGCATTCGTGCCTTCGCGGTGAATATGCTTGCCGTTCACCTTGGTTATACTTCGGCGCTTACCTTTCGAAATCTAGCGTTTGCGAGGCCAGTCCGGATAACATTGACCGCATGGAAGCCTTACTCTGGATCGGTCTGCCTGGATTCGTGGCGCTCGCTTCCGGGCTCCTCGCCTGGTTCGTCATGCAATCGCGCATGGATGTCAAACTCGCCGAGCAGCGCGAGATGTTGGCTACCGAGCGGGGCGCACTGGATGCAGAGAAGGTAGCCGTCAAGATGACGCTCGACAACGCCGTGCGTGCCGCCGAAGAAGGCGCCCGGCGCCAGGCCCTCGACAGTTTCCTGAACGAGTTGACCGTGGAGCAACGGCACTACACCAAGGAAAATCGCGGGCTGATGAACAATCGCAAGAGCCTGGTGCTGCAGGAGCGCATGTATTTCCGCAACATCCCTCTCTCGGATTGGATCGAGCATGAGATCGTGATCGACGAGGGCGCGGATGTCGGACGCCTGGTGCAGGACATGACGATCTTCGATCGGGAAGTGATCAGCATCGCAGATTGCGCGCGGCAGAGACGGCAATTGGCATAGGGCCGCCGCCCCTCGAATTCCGCAAATCTCCCACCCACCAGTACTTTACAAGTCCAAAGAGGTGCGCCCGGCGCCGGATTTAACGCGGTCTTAATGCGAAATCCGGCACATCCCGCATCTACTCTATTGGGTAAGATTGTAAGATATTGACTTGGAGCGACTGACGACAATGAATCGATTTCGTGTGTGGGCCGTTTGCGTGACAATAGCTGCTGGGTCGGTGGCCGCTTGGGCGGCACCCAAAGGCGATGCGGAGAAGGGCAAGGAAGTATTTCAGACCTGCAGTGTCTGCCACAACCCCGATACCGATGAGAAAAAGATGGGGCCGGGGCTCAAAGGGCTGTTCAAGAAGGACAAGCTAACGAACGGCAAGAAGCCTACCGAGGCCAATGTGCGGGCGAAAATTGATGAGGGTGGCAACGGCATGCCGCCTTACAAGGATACGCTGTCGGATACGGAGAAGGACGACCTGATCGCTTACCTGAAGACGCTATAGGATTCGCACCAGTAAGCTTTAGCTTGCTCGCTTTGCAAGCAAGCTAAAGCTTACCGCATTTCCAAAACTAAACCTTGGCGCCGAGAACTTCCATCGCCTTCTTGACCACGGGATCCTCTTCCACCTTCTTCTTAATGTCTTGCTGCTGCTGAGGATTCGCCTCCGGCAGGGGCTCTCCGTTATCGTCGTAATCCACTTGTACGTCGGCTTCCGTAACGATGGTGCCGGGAGTCACGCCGGTGTCCTGAATCGCCTTTTGGCTGGAGGGGCCGTAGTATTTGGCGACCGAAAGAATGATCGCACTACCATCATCCATGGTGATCGCCTTGCGCTGAGCGGCATCGCCATAAGTCCGCTCGCCGACCACTTGCGCCCGATTGTTTTCCATGAGCGCTGCTGCCATGATTTCCGCCGCGCCGGCAGTTCCACGATTGGTGAGGACCGCAGTCGGCAGGCTGGTGACCGCTTTGCCGGGATCCACATCGAAATTCTGACGGGGCACGCGCTGTCCCTGCAAGTACGTGATGCGTCCCTGCGTCATGAAGAGATTCGCCAGCGCAATCCCATCCTCGGGCGCACCCACAGCGCAGTTCCGGAGATCCACCAGGAGCTTCTGCGCGCCTTCCTTCTGCAGTTTCTGAATGGCGGTGGCCGTCTCCTTCACGTGCGCCGGAGAGAGCGCATCGATGTTGATGTAGCCCACCTGGCCAGGCAGCATCTTGCTCTCGACGGGTGGGAGAGTCAACATCGCGCGGGTGAGCTTTACACTCTGGGGCTCTGGATGGCGGACGCGAACCACGCTGATCTCCACCGTGCTGTTGGCGTCGCCTTGCAGGAGCATTGCGGCGTAAGCCAGAGGCATGTCGCGAGTAGCGATGCCTTTGATGCTCTCCACCATGTCACCCGTCGAGAATCCCGCCTTGGCTGCGGGAGACCCCGGAATCGCCCCGACTACGCCCACATAACCGAATTTCTTGGAAAGCAGCAGGCCCGTCTCGGCACGCTTAACGTCCTTATTCTTCAAGTACTCTTTGTACTGATCGGCATTCAGGTAGCTGGCAAATGGGTCGATCGCCTCGAGAAGGCCGTTGAGAGCGCCCAATGTGACGCTCTTCATGTCCGGATCTTCCACGTAATCCGTCTTGATTTTAGCCACCACGTCGCTGAAGACGCCGATGTGCTTGAGGGTGTCGTCCCCACTGGAGGCGCCTCTGCCGAGGACCACCCCAATCAGGAGCAGAAGCGTGAGGCACGTTGAGGTGCTCACGATGAAATACTTGATGCGGCTACTCATAGATATTGGAAACTCCGGAGGCCTGGAGTTCATTATACAGAAACCTCGGACGGCCAGGCGTACCCCTGCCTCTATCCCATTGGACGCTTTGCAGGTTAGTTCGGTTCTAACTATTCCCAGCCATTCCGCTGCCGCAGAGCGGTGATGTGGGCCGTATGATGCCGTCCATGCCAGGCGTAGAGGGCCAGGTTGGTGTCGAGGCGCACCACGCCGACCTCGGGGTGCCGGAAGGTGCGGGCAAATTCCGCATCTGCCAGACTGCGCAAAAGCACCACCCAGCGCTGGTGTAAGTATTCGAGCAGGCCGAGAGAGACTTCGACCGGCATCTGAACATCCACCAACTCCGCCCACTTCGCCTCGTCGTAGGGTTTAATGGTCGGCTCGTTCTCGGTCAGGGCCAGTCGAAGACGAACGAAACTGTTGATATGGCTGTCGGCAACGTGATGCACGGTCTGCCGGACGCTCCAACCACCGGGCCGATATGGGGTATCCAGTTGTTCGGCGGTGAGGCCGCTGACCGCAGCGCGGAGACCGGCAGGTGTCGCTTCGATCTGATCGATCAGGCGCGGCCGGTCCTCGGCTGCCACGGGAGCAGAAAAATCGAATTTGCCGATCGGGAAGCGAAGGTCCATGCACCAGATGGTAACAGGGGCCTCTGCCTGACTTGGCACTCGGAGGGCAACCCTTACCGTAACCTTACGGTAATGCGCCACATCGCGCTTCAGGGTTCCTCACGGTGGCTTTCGAGTTTGGCGGCGCGAGTTTCCAGCGGCCCGGCCTGAGCCGTGCGTCCCGACGCCCGCAGCGACTGTGCATAGTCGCGGAGCACCACCGCGAGCACCGGTGCGTCGGCACCCATCGTCTTCTCCTGCATCTCCTGCGCCTGCTGAAACAGCGGCTCCGCCTGCGAGTATTTCTTCTGGTCGCGGTAGCAAACCGCCAGGTCCGCCAGGTTGATCGCAGTCAGCGCGCTTTCCGTACCTACAGTCTTTTCGAACATCGCTTTGGCACGGAGAAGTAGGGCTTGGGCATCGGAATAGCGGTGCTGGCGGGTTGCCGAAACCCCCATCTCTTCGAGCAGGTGCGCGAGTCCCGGGGTCTCCACGCCTTGCGCGTCTCGCAGCGCCTTCGCCTGGTTGTAGAGTTTGTCAGCCTCCGCGTATTGCCCCATATCGCGTTTGAGGTCGCCCAACTGCTCCAGGACCAACGCGTGGTTCTCGTCGTTATTGGTCTTGACCGCGAGCATCAGCGCCTGCTGGAACTCCGGCTGCGCATCCGAATACTTTTTGCGCAGATAGTCGAGCCGCGCCAGTTTGCGAAAGCGTTCGAGCACGTTCAGGTCGGTGCCTTCGCCGATGTCCACAGACTTGGTAAGCAGCGGGGCCGCCTTGGCGTACCGACCCTCCAAGGCATAAAGGTCGCCTAGATTTCCCGCACGGGTGGCCTCGCCCGCCTTGGTGGCAGCCTCCGCCGCCACGGCCTTTTCGAATAGTCCCTGGGCCTCCAGATACGCGCCTTTGCTCAATAGGAAGACCGCGAAGTTGTTGCGCGCGGTGGCCAGCCTGACCGGAATCTCGGCGGAGGACTCTTCGCGAATCGCCATGGCGCGCCGGTATAACGGCTCGGCATCCAGATACCGGCCGTCGGCACGGTAGAATGCTCCGTAGTTGTCGAGCTCGGTGGCCATCGGAAGGCTTTTCGCGCCGTGGCTTTTTTGAGCGATGTCGAGTGCCCGCTGGAAGTACCGCTCGGCTTCGGCGGAACGCCTGGCATTTCGCAATGCGGCACCCAGCGCGCTGCATGCCGCGGCGATCTGCGGATTATCGGGACCGAGGGCCTTTTCCTGAATTGCCAGGTAGCGCTGGCGCAGCATCACCGCCTTGTCGAACTGCTTCTCAGCGGTGTAGACAGTGGCGAGGTCATTGATCTCGAAAATGATGCCAGGACTGTCGGCCCCGCGTGTCTGCTCGCCCAAAGTCAAAGCGCGAAGGGCGAGTTTCTCGGCCTCTGCGAAGCGGCTCTCGCGCACATACAGACTTGCCAGATTCCCCAGATGCCGGGCAGATGCCAACGATTCGGAACCGGACGCCTTATCATCGGTATCGAGCGCCAGGAGGAGCAGCTTTTCTGCCTCGTCGAGGCGTCCCTGTCCCATCACCGCTAAAGCGAGATTGTTGTTCAAAGTGGCGATCCATATCGGACCCAGGACATTGGGGTCCATGGCGAGCGCCTGGCGGAACACAGGCTCCGCTTCCGCGAACCTGGAGCGCAGCCGCAAAAACTCAGCCAGGCGATTCATCGCGATTGCTACAGCGAGTTCATTGGTTCCCAGAGACTGGCGAGTCTCCAGGGCCTTGCGCAGGATAGGTTCCTCTTCGGAGTATTTGGTCTCTTCCTCTAACACCGCCGCCAGTTGCAGCATGGTGTTGGAGGTCTGCATGCGGTCCCGTCCCGTGAATCGTTCCTGGATTTCCAAAGCGCGGCGGCAGGACGCTTCGGCCCGATCGAACTGGTGCAATTTAGACTGCGCACTCGCCAGCGTCGTCAGCGCCACCGCCACACCCCGATTGTCGGAGCCCTCGGCCTTTACCCGGATGTCCACCGCACGTTGCAAGAATGGCACGGCGTCGCTGGCTCGATCGAGATTGTCGAGCGTCGATCCCAGCGATTGCAGGTCGGATGCCTGCAGCGACGCGTTTGCCGCTTTGTGGCCCAAACTCACTGCGCGGCGATACAGACGCTCGGCGTCGTCGTACTTCTTCTCCGTGAAATAGGTGAGAGCGAGATCGGACAAAGTCTCGCGAAGGCGGTCGCTATTGGGAAAGCGGCTTTCGGCCGCGGAGACGGCAGCGGTTCCTTCGCGTTCGGCGTCGGCGAACTGCTTCTGTCCGCGCGCCCGGCGCGCCGCGTCCAGGTGCTGCTTGACGGCGTCCTGAGCGTTCAGAGTCCCGGCGGCAAACACAATCGCCAGACAAGCTGCCAATCTCTTCATGGCGCCTCTCCCAGTTTATTTTTTGGCCAGAGCCCACTTCACCAGGATGTACGACTTCCTGCTCCCATCGTTACGCACGACGAGATGGCGCCACTGGTTTTGTGGTCCTGGCGGACTGACCACCTGGACAGTAGTAGGGTGGACTTCGGTGATGGTAATCGGCACTCCCGGCAGCGTACCAGTGACTCCCGAGTTCGATCCTAAATCAAGCTCTTGGTTCGCGTCCAGATCCCCCGTCCAGGCGAGAGAGCCCTCGCTCGGAACCGTGGGCTTCGAAGGCGCCGGGTCCGCCGGAGTCTTCGTCTTCACGGCCTTCGGTTCCGTTTGTCCCGGCGACCGAGGCGGCGGAACGGGCGCGCTTGCGGTCTTCGCCGCCCCCTCCGCAGGGTTAGTCTGGGAGCCCGGCTCATGAGCTGCAGACGGTGCGCCGAACGCGAAATACGCCACAACCAGAGCCACTACCAGGACAACCGCGGCGATCAGGAGTAAGGTCCGGCTGCTCACGGACGTCTTTTGGGGCGGATCGACACGGGCCGGCACTCCGGGAATTGGCGCCGCCGCCACAGGTTTGGGCGGAGCATCCGGAGTCCTGATCTGCGATGTCGGCCGCCGATCGAGCGCCGTTTGAGCCTCCTGGCGCAATTGCGCGATCTTCGCGTCCTTGGGAAAGCGCTCCAGCGCCGCATTTGCGGCGGCGAGGGCGGGCAGGTGCATGCCTCTCCCAATCAATCCTTCGATTTCCGCAATCGCCTCCCGAACCGCGTTAGCACGTCCCTGTTCGATGAGCGATTCGGCCGTCCTCCGGCGCTGTTCGCGCCAGTCCTGAATTTTGCGCGCGACCTCCTCACGGAGTTCGGCGACGAGCTGATCGTTGGGGTATTGCTTGCTCAGATCGTTCGAGCGAGTAGCCGCCTGATCGAGATTTCCGGCGAGAAGCAGGCCCCTGCAATCTCCCACGAGCCGCAGGATCGTCTGGCGTTCCTGGTCGCGATTGCGCGATGCCTTGGCTTCGGCAGCGAGTTGATCGCGAGCGTACGTCACAAGACCGGCTACTTCCGGAATCTGCTGGTCGAGACCCTTGAGAATCTCCAGAGCCCGCCGGAAGGAGCCGCGGCGGATCATCTCCTTGGCTTCGACAATCGCGGCTTCTACCTTCGTTTGGGTTTCGAAGGTCGCCTGCAGGCGCTTCGCCTGGTCCAACTTCTCCTGGACCTCCGGATCTCCGGGGTGCTGTTGCGACCACTCCTCGAGAACTCGCGCCGCGGAGGCATAGTCCTGCACCAGGATCAGGCCCTTTGCCTTACTGAGGGCACCCTTGCGCCGTGTCTCCAATTCGCGGCGCTCCACCATGCTCTTCACCTGGTCGAAGAAGGCGACGGCTTCCGCATTCCGCGGGTCTTCCTGCGCCGCCTGGCTGGCGTGTTCGAAGGCGGTGGTGAGTGCCTGTTGTTGCAGCGCGATCCGCGCTTCGGCCACCAGCGACGCGGCACGGCGCACCCGCTCCGCCTCGGATCGAATCTCCTCCAGACGCGCGCGCACCGCGGTGTTGTTGGGATCGATGCGGAGTGCGGCGTCCAGATGCTCCGCGGCCGCCGTGTAGTCCCGCTCCGCTGCGCGCGCCTCGGCTTGGTCTGCCAGTTCCTGGATCCGGACTTGCTGCGACTGCGTCCGGATCCGGTCGGTGAGGTCCCTCCGCCACCGGCGCGCAGTCTCGTGGGACTGGTCCAGTTCCAGGATCTGCCTCACCACGCTCAGAGCTTCACTGAGCCGGCCTTCCTGGATCATTTTCCCAGCGCCATGTTCCAGGCTACCGACCTGGGTCTTCTTGAGCTCGGCGATCACCTGGTCGAGATCGAACTGCGCGTCCTCCATCGTGGCGTAGCGATCGTCGGGTGATTTCGCCAGCAGGCGCCGCATCAGAGCAGCCAAACCGGCGGGCCGATCGGGAAAAGACATCAGGGACGAGTGGTCGCCCTGCGTGACCAGATACATCACCTGCAATGCGTTGGCGGCATCGAAGGGATTGGTGCCGGTGAGAAATTCGTATAGGACTACACCATAAGCCCAGATATCGCAGCGGGCATCGGGCGAATCGCTGGTGAACTGTTCCGGCGCCATGTACTGCATCGTGCCGATCATCGAGCCAGTGCGGGTGAGCCGCGTGCTGGCGCTGTGCATCAGGCGGGCGATGCCGAAGTCCATGACTTTCACGGAGCCGTCGGAGAGCCACATGATGTTGGCGGGCTTCACGTCGCGATGCACCACGTCATGGATGTGCGCATAGTGTAGTCCTTGCGCCACCTCCGACATGATCTGTAGTTTTTGCAGCGTGGGCAGTTGGTTGGGCTCGCGAATCAGGCGATGCAGGTTCTGGCCGTCCAGATACTCCATTACCAGAAAATGCTTCCCGCGATCTTCGCCAAATTCGTGTACGGTGACAATGTTCTTGTGTTGCAGACGGGCAGAAGTAGTGGCTTCGGCGCGGAAGCGCTTCACCTGGGTCGGGTCGTCCTGAACGTTGAGCACCTTGACTGCGACCACACGGCCCACCGTGGGATCCAGGGCCTTGTAAACTTTGCCGAATCCTCCCGTTCCGAGTTCACCCGTGATTTCGTACTTCCCGATCTTCTGCATACGTTTCGGCTATGCAAGCGGAAACATAGACCGCAGTCTGCCTTGTATTGTAACGAATCATCACGAAACCTCGGATTGATTCTTGGGGAGTTGGGTGCGAATGGAGAGTGCGGTAGAGGACGCCGCGACTGAGGGACGAAGGTGAGGGAGCAGGCCCCGGGGACCTGCTCCGCGGTGAGAACATTAACCCTTGGGAGAAGGCGGAAAGTGCTTGAACATCTTGTCTACAGCCTCTTCCATCTTTCGCTCGCTCTTCTCGGGCTTATCTGAGACCGCTTCGGAAGCGCTACCTCGAAAGATCAGTTGTTTCGTGCTGCCATCGAAAATATCAACCGTCAGATTACCGACTTTTTCCGGAACTACCTGGGTCGTGGTAGTTCCCATGCCGGCCCAACCCCGCCAACCCCAACCGGGGAAGCCGGTATAGAATGTCTCGAAATTATCCCGTTCCGACACTCGCCCCAAGGCAGACACGGCTGCGTCACCGCCGGACGCTACCTTCTGCCAGCCTTTGGCAGTTAGGGCGCTGTCGACGGCCTGCTGAATCCGTCCCTGCCAAATTCCATTCCCGGCCTGCACGCCGATCCACGAATACGTGTGATAGCGGCCGAAATCGGCATGGTGATCGTAGTCGCTGGAAACGTCGGCGGCCAACAGTACCAAAGCGATTGCCGGTGTCAGAACGAGACACCGTGAAAGCCACTTGCTCATTGGAAACCCTCCTGCCGGTGGGTGAGGCAGTTTATGCGCCATGGTGAAAACGCACTCAGGGACCTTGTGGACGCGCGTTAGAATGTGAAATCTGACGCGAGATACTCCATGCCGAGACAACTGGTTGAATGCGTTCCTAATTTCTCTGAAGGCCGCGACACGGCCAAAATCGATGCCATTGTACAGACCATCCTGAGCGTGCCGGATGTGGTCCTGTTGGACCGGGAGTCGGACGCCGACCATAACCGGTGTGTGCTGACCTTTGTTGGTCCTCCGGCAGCCGTTGCCGATGCGGCATTCCGATCGGTCGAGAAAGCAGTCGCGCTCATCGATCTGACCAAACATCAAGGCGCGCATCCGCGGATCGGGGCGGCGGATGTGGTGCCGTTCATTCCGATCGAGGGCGTAACGCTCGAGGAGTGTGTGCGTCTTGCGGAGCGGTTGGGTCAGGAGATTTGGAACAAGTTGAAGCTCCCGGTTTATTTCTACGAAGCCGCGGCGCGACGTCCTGACCGTGTCAATCTGGAAAACATCCGGCGCGGCCAGTTCGAGGCGATCGTCAAAGAGATGGGAACGGTACCAGAGCGGCAACCGGACTGCGGCGATGCGGTCTGCCATCCGACCGCCGGGGCGGTGGTGCTGGGCGCTCGCAAATTTCTGATTGCGTACAACGTGAATCTCGGCACACCAGATGTCGGCATCGCGAAGAAGATCGCGAAGACGATTCGCTTCTCGTCGGGCGGCTTCCGCTACGTAAAGTCGATGGGCGTGACGCTGGGGACGCGGAACCTGGCGCAGGTCTCGATTAATCTGACGGACTTCGAGCAGACTCCCATGCACCTGGTGTACGAAACGGTGCGCCGCGAGGCCGAACGCTACGGCGTCCCGGTGGTGGGCAGCGAGATCGTCGGGCTGATTCCTAAAAAGGCGATCGAGATGGCGGCCGATTACTTTCTACGATTCGAGAATTTCCGGCCGGAACTGGTCCTGGAGCATCGAATCGCGGAGGCCATGACATCGCGGGGAGGGTTGCCTGATTTTCTGGATGCGCTGGCCGCGCCGACGGCGACTCCCGGAGGAGGAAGCGCCTCGGCGGCCGCGGCGGCGATGGCGGCGGCGTTAGGGGCGATGGTGACCCGCCTGTCAAAGCTAGATGCTGCAGACTTCGAGGACGATCGAAAGTTCTTTACGGAAGCGGTGGATCGTGATGCGGAGGCGTTCCAGAAGGTGATGGCGGCGTACAAGCGGCCCAAGGACGAGCGCGCGCCTTTCGTCGAAGAGGCGCTGCATGGTGCGGCAGAGGTGCCGCTGCAGGTGTATGAGCGCGCATCGGCGATGCAGGGGCGGTTGGATACGCTGCAGATTCCAGCGAAGTTCGGCTCTGACCTGGCGGTGGCGAAGGCTCTGGTGGTGGCGGCGAAAGCGGGCGTGATGGAGAATGTGCGAATCAATCTCGATTCCATTCAGGATGCCGCTTTTCGCGCGGCTGTTCAGGTGCGGTTAGAAAAGGCGGACGCGAATCGGACGGCGTGAAGGGAGGCCCTTCATTTGTCACCGAGTTGACTGTCACCGAGTTGACGCCACACCAGACGGACTTTGTGACCGGTCCGGGCCTCATGCACGAGCATCCGATTGCGTGCGCTGCCGATCGCCGGGGAAGATTTGAAGCGGATTGACGGAAACAATTCCTCACCCAATACCACGTCCTCCTCCGTTCGCAGCTTTCTTGCCCGGTGCCAGTCGTTTGCGAACTCCCGATCATTGGCCAGACGTGTCCCGAGCACTTCTCGACCGAGCGGCTGGTAGGCTTGTACACACTCTGTGATGCACGCGCGGCACTCCTCACATTCGGGGAGATTCATATTGCACCGGTCCACTGATGGCAGGTGAAAGCGTCCGGCCCACCAAAGCACCAATCGTTGGGCCACGTCATTGCATACGTCCTACTTTACAACCGCCTTTTCTGCTGCCAGATTGTCGTAGTCGTCGGTTACCCGCACTGCGATGGTGTGCTCGCCAGGACCCGCATCGAGACTCAGGACGTAATCGAGTTCCGGCGAGTCGGAGAGCCGGCCGACGGGCGCGGCAATCGTCCATTCGCCGCCGTCGAGTGAATACTCCGCCTTGGCGATGTTGTTCAGCGCGTCCGCGGCATGCCAGCGGACCTCCAACTTGCTTCCACTCTTCGACGCTGCGAGGCCGGTGATCTTCGGGGGGGTGTTGTCGATGATGAACGGATCGCTCTCGGTCCGCGAGGTTAACGCCTCCGAGGGCGGATTGCCGGGTGCATCCGAGACGGTGATGCGCACCTTGTATTCGCCGTCCGGAAATGCGGTCGAGTCCCAGGAAATGTACTTTTCCGTGAGCTTGTCCTTCAGCAGTTTCCACTCGCTTTCGTTCGCGCCCTTGATCTCCACCGTGTAGATCATCGAATCGCCATTGGGATCCGCCGCCAGCCAACGCGCGCCGACAAAACCCTTCGCCAATTGCATGGTCGGAGTGCTCGTGGTGCTGTCCGTCGAGATGGAGGCGCCGGATGACGTTCGACGTCCCAGGGGCGGGAGCGACAGCGTCTGGGCAAGTGCCGAGGCCGCGGCCGTCGGAGCCGGGAATTTGTAGTTGGGCGGAGTCATTTCGATCTCGTCGATATGCGGCTCCACATTCTTCGGCAGGTAGGCGACATCCACCGATTCCAACTCAGGCGAGTGGCCGGAGCCGTCGGCAGTTAAGGTCGCTCTCCATTGCACGAAGCGGGCCGCCGGCGACGCGATGCGCCCACCCTTTTGGTTTGTGATGGGAGAGGACCAAGCACTCCAGTTTTTTTGCGGCTGATCGAGATTCCCGGTGCGCGTGGCGATCGCGACGCTGCCGCCGTTCATCTTGCCCTCGAAGCTGAGGCGACCCCACGTAGAGAACATGGAGGAATCGAAGACGTCGCTTTCGATCGTGCCCTCTTTTTCCACTCCCGGACCGATCTCATATACCTTGCCCACGTTACCCGTGGCAGCGTAGAGGTGGCCGTCGCGGCCGGTTTGAAACGCGGTGATTTGCGTGGCGGGAAGCGTCAGCATCGCCGTGTAGACCGTTGGCGAGTCAACGCGATAGACGTTGCCCTTGTTGCCTGCGCCCAACAAGACGTGCCCGGTACTGTCGAACGCGATCGCGTAGACCACATCCTGCGCATTGCTCCAGACTTTGCGCGGGTAGCCGTTGGCCTCGATGCAGTAAACCTCGCTGCCTCCGCTGACGCTCGATCCGACCGAGGCCGGAGGGGGAGCGGGTGCGGGCCGAGGACCGGCGGGAGCGCCCCCAGGTGCAACTACAGTGATCGTCGCCGGAGCCGGAGCGGGTGCCGATGCGGGAGCTGGTGCAGGCGCCTGCTTGGTACCCACCGCCGCCGCGTAAACCGATCCATCCTTCGCCACCGCTACCGCGGTCACTTCCTTCTTGCCCATCTGGTACAGCACGAACCCTTCACCCGACTGCGATACGCGCAGCACCAGGCCGCCGGGATCGGTGCCGACAATCAGGTTGTCGCTGGGGTCGATGGCCATGGAGCGAACGTGAGTCTCGTCGGTTTTGAAGAAGACCTTGCCCTTCCCATCGGGCGCAACGCGATGAATTTCGCCTTGATCGCCGGTGCCGATAAACAGGTCGCCCTTGCTGTCGAACACCATCCCCCAGATGTATTTCTGCTTGGGATCGTAGAAGATCTCCGGCTTGGCATTGCCGGTGATGCGGTAGACCTTGCCGTCGGGCGATGTCGCGGCGTACACGCGATCTTTGGAGTCCACCGCGATCGCGTGAATCTCGAGCGCGTCCAGATCCGCGAGCATCTTGCCTTTACCGTCGGGCGGAATGCGATAGAGCTTGGCGCTGGTGCCGCCGCCGGTGTAGAGATTGCCCTTCGAATCCTGCGCCAGTGCCCAAAGGTAGGCCGACGAGGTGTCGAACCACTCGCGCGAATGAGGCGCAAGCATCAGCAGTCCATCACTGCGAACCGAGAGGTTCTTGAGGACGCCCTTTTCGAAATCCGCGTAATCGCTTTGCGACCAGATACGTGTCTGCGATGCGATCAGTCCCGTGGAAGCCAGGACTAGCCCCACCGCCCAACCGCACACACTCCAGCTACTGAAACCGATCTTCTTCATTTTGGAAATCTTCGAATCTTGTCAGGTTCCTTACTTCACGTGAATCCGCAGCGAGTAGCTGCCGCTCACCACATAATCGAACGGCAAGGCCATCTGCTCCGAGGCGGTCTCCGGCGCGGTAAATAGCGACCGGTTGGACGCGCGTCCTGCCTGCATCACGTTCAATACGGACGAGGGCAAGCTCGGCATAGTCTTGTCGTCGTAATACGCCGTCGGCGAAGACTCCACCAGCGAAACATACAGCTTGTTGTTGCTCCGCTCCTGGTTGAGAAGCGAAACTGTCTCCGGGATATCGATGAACCGGTTCATGATTCCCGCGATGTTCTGCATGCGGTTGACGGTCTCGGCGTCGCTCAACACGATGCGGTGATCGCCCTTCGCCAATCCGGCCGGAATCTGCACGGTGAATTCGCGCTGGATCGGCTCGCCGCGATACGGGCGCAGAAATACCTTCACCGGGACGGAGTCGCCGGGCCGAACGTCGCCATTCGCCACCCAGGCATTCTCGATGGTGGCCACGCGGCGTTCCGGAATCAGGTCCACGGTCACACTCACTGCCTTCAGATTGGGCGTCTTCACGTTGTTCAGGTACAGGCGGTTGAACTTGTCGCCCCACCATCCGGCCAGCATCATCGGAGCCGGGGTGGGCATCTCACCGGAAGCCTGCATCGTGGAGAGCGCGATGTCGGGCTGCCCGTTCATCTGCACCTTGCCGCTCAGCCGGTACGTCGCCTCGTCGGCAAACTCATTCAGCTCCGAGAGCGAATTGTAGAGCGTCAGCATCATCAGGTAAGGCGTCCACTTCTGGTGAACGAACACGTTGAAGTGGAAGTCCTTCTGTTTGCGGACGCCTTCCTTTTCGTCGAGCGAACGCACCCGCATAGTCACGGGGATCATGTCCGACTGCGCTCCGAGCACGCCCATGATGCCGCTGTGGCGGTCCTGATGGAGCGCGCCGACGATTCCGGTCGCATTGGCGAATTTATTCGGCTGGAACGCCGAGGAGAGCGTCATCACCACTTCGCCCTTGCTCATCGGCATGTCCACCGGCCCGAGATTGAAGAACGGATGGCCGAACGCCAGCACGCGCTTTCCGTCGTTGTAGGTCACCGTGCCCAGCCCGCTGACCGTGGAATCGCCATTGACGAGAACGCCCGCCACCGCATCGCCAGGATTCAGGGAGTGCTCCCAGCCCGCCTCGGGCTTGGTGGTCTGCGTATCGCCGCCCCCTCCGCCCTGCACCGCGGTGATGCCCAACGATTGAAAGAGCGGTCCGAACTCACGCAGTGTGCTCTCGGTGAATCCGGAGAAGACCACCGGCGCCTCGATCGGCACCATGATCTGGCTTTGCGGGAAATTGCCGCCCGCCCCCGCCGCAACTGCCTGCCCCAGCAGTCCGCTCGGGATCTCCACCTCGCGGCGGTTGGCCGCAGCGATCTTGTCCGGCGTGCGTGCGTCGTCCGGTCTGGATTGGTCGAAGTCGTTGATCTCGAGCATCTGCTCGATGGGCGTGATTCCGCAGATGGCGTCGGGAGAGAAGACGCTCAGACGAAGGGCGACGGCGCCGACGAGTTTTCCGTCGATGTAGACCGGGCTGCCGCTCATGCCACCAGCTACGTTGGTGCGCACGGCTTTGCCGCCCATCTTTGCCAGAATGATGTCCTGTTTGGGGCCCCACTGATTCTTCCAGCGGCCCAGGACTTCGATCGGCACCGGTTCCGGTTGGGTGCCCTGAAAGACCGTCCAAGCCGTCCCCTTCATGCCCGTTTTCACTTCACTCAGGTGCATGATTTCGACTTTTCCAGCTTTGGGGGGAGAAAGAGATGGCTCCCCCGCTAACAGCGGGAGGGCAATCACCGCAAATCCCAGAAGGATCGCGGTATTTTGCTTTTTCATGGGGTCTAAAGCTCCAGTTAGGATCTATTGTACTATTGGACGAAAAATAACGCTGGAACGTTGCGGTCCATCGCATGGCCGCAGGTTCGCTCCCTCACGGTCGCGGCTCGTTAAGTCATTGCAAACACGAGATAAGATTGCGAGCCGCGCGCGTGAGCAAGCGGTTGACACTCGCGATCGTCAACGAGCTAAGATTGCGAGCCGCGCGCGCAAAGCTGTGAAAAATCCGACTGGGACATCGCTAGCTTACGCGCGGCTCACAACGAGCCACGACCGTAAGGGAGTGTTTTTCGGCGATCGGGCATCGCTGCTTACGCGCGCGGCTCGCAACGAGCCACGACCGTGAGCAAGCGGTTGACACTCGTGATCGCCATGTAGTTCACGACTTGGCAGATCTTCAAACGTTGCCGCATGCGTCCCGAAGCTGATTCCAGGCGCGATACCTGCGTGCACGGGATACGCGGCGATGTCAGAATGAAGGAGCCATGCGCCGCTTCGGGCACCCATTCCTGCTTTTGGTCGCCCTTTCCGCGCCGGCAATGGGCAGCCACATCGTCTCGGAATGCGGCACCACGCGAGAGACTTCTCACGAGACCCTGTTCTTTCACCGACAAGCGATGCGTGCCCGCCCCGCCGCCCGGCCGCGAGCCGCCTCTGCGAACCGCGACATCGGAAACATCGCGATTATCGAAGACAGCGATGGAGTAGTCGCGCGGCAGAACCAATTCAATCTCGATCTGAAGACGTTGCACTTCCTGCCGGCGGGCAGTGCTGCGTCGCATTACAGTTACTCGGTCACGGACGGCGGCTATGACACCGCCGCGGCTGCTTCCGGTACGCCGCTGGCCGCTTTAGACGACGATGACACGCGCCAGTTTACCCTGCCCTTCGCATTTCCCTTTTTTGGCGCGATATACACCCAAGTGTACGTCAACTCCGACGGCAACCTGACGTTCGGTGCAGGCGACTCGGCATCCACGGATCGTTCGCTGGGGCGCATGACCGCGGGTGCGCCGCGCATCGCGCCTTTGTTCGATGATCTAGATCCGGCGCTGACGGCGGGCGGAGTTCGTTTCTTCGCAGACGGCACCCGCGTGGTGGTGAGTTGGGTCGCCGTGCCGGAATGGCAAGCCTCCGGGCTCGGACCGCACCAGACGTTTCAAGTGAAGCTCTATCCCGATGGACGGGTCGAGTTCTCGTATTCCGGCATCAGCGCGACCAGTGCTGTGGTCGGAATTGCTCCGGGCAGCCTGGCCGGTGGGACTTCGCTGGTCGATTTCCGGAACGATCCCTCAGGCGACTATTCCGGCGCCGCGGCCGAGCGCTTCGGGAATTCATTGCAGATTGACGTGGTGACGGCCGCGCAGAAGTTCTACCAGACGCATGAAGATTCCTACGACTACCTGGTGATTTACAACAACGAGGGCATCTCGGCGTTGGGTGAAGGAGTGCTGGCCTACGAGAGCACAGTGCGCAATCCGTACGGTTCCGGCTACGGAGTTGCCAATGGTGACGACGGCGCGCAATACGGATCGAAATCGCGCTTACAGGCGGTTCTCAATTTGGGAATGCTTAGCCAGTACCCCGCCGACGTGACTGCTCTGGTTCCGGCTCGTGCACCGCAAGGCGATACGCCGCTGAGCATCCTCGCTCACGAAAGCGGCCACCTCTTCCTGGCGTACGCGAGCATCACCGATCCAAACGACCCGAGTGTGCACCCCATGCTCGGTTATCAGAATGTCCACTGGAGTTTCGCCTTCAATTCCGAGGCGTCGGTAATGGAAGGCGAGCGAATTGTAGATGAGGGGACGGCGGTCTCGCCAGAGTTCCTCACCACCGACACGGTACAGCAATACGCGCCGCTGGACCAATACCTGATGGGCTTCCGCGCACCGATCGGTGTGCCCGATACGTTTGTCGTACGAGGTGTGCCTGCGGCGATGACGCAATGGCACCCCTTGCGAGGCTACAGCTTCGATGGCCAGCGGCAGAATGTCAGCGTGAATGAAGTGATCCAGGCGATGGGGCGGCGAACACCCGATTCCACCGTCGCCCAGCGTCACTTTCGATTCGCGTTCATCATGATCGTGGCCCAGGGGACCGCGCCTTCGAGCGCCGATCTGACCCAGATCGACACGTATCGGCAGCAGTTCGAGTCCTTCTACGCCAAAGCTTCGGGCAACAATGCCGCGGCGGACACTTCGCTCACCCGCACATTGCGACTCTCGGTAGCGCCCGCGAGCGGCGTAGTGGCGGGAGGAAGCACCACGGCGACGGTGACGGTGCAAACTGCGCCGGTGGCGGACCTGATCATCGCGCTTCAGGCCCCAAATGGGAATGCCACGCTGCCTGCATCGGTGAAGATTGCGGCGGGCGCCACGAGTGCGTCTTTCCCGATTTCCGGAGCGCGCGCCGGTGTCGAGGAGGTCTCCGCGATACCCGGCGACACAGGCTACGAAACGGCATACGCGCGGATCCAAGTTGCGGATGCTGGGATGCTGAGACTCGTGGCTGTGTCGGGCGACCGGCAGGTCTCCGACTCCGCGGCAACGCTTCCCGATCCGGTGGTGGCGTCGCTTACCGATGACAACCACCTCGTTTACAGCGGGGTGCGAATTGTCGCGACGCCGTCGGCCGGTGGGAGCGTATTGCCTGCGCTGGCAACCTCCGATTCGCAGGGTCGAGTCTCGTTTCGCTGGACTCCGGGACCGGGCGCGTCGAATCAGTTGCAACTGGCCGTGGAGTCCATGCCCTCGGTGAGTCTCACGGTGAATGCGGGCAGCGCGGTGCCCGTAATTTCCAACGTGGTGAACTCCGCGTCCTTCGCGGCAGGAGTCGCAGCGGGGGCTCTCGTGACCATTCAGGGAGTGCATTTGTCTGCGGGTCAGACAGCCACCGGCAGCTTGCCGTGGCCGGCGATTTTGGCCGGGGTGCAGGTCCTGCTCAATGGCTCGGCAATGCCGCTGGCGTATGTGAGTGATTCGCAGATCAATCTGTACGTGCCGCCGGATGCAGCCTTGGGCGACGCCAGCCTCAGCGTCGTCACTCCGGGCGGTGCGCGCGCCACCGTCGCTGTGAACATCGCGGCCCAGCAACCCGGCATCTTTGCGGGAGGTGTGATTCACGCGGGGACTACGGCCAGCGCTCTTACCACCCCGGTACAGGCGGGTGACTTTCTGGAAATTTACTGCACGGGTCTGGGCCCGACCCAAGCCGTGGGCACACTGCACGAGACCATCTCGGAGCCGACGGTATTTGTCGGCGCCATCCCGGTGCAGCCGGTGTACAGCGGACTCACGTCTGGATTTCCAGGACTGTATGAGGTAGATGTACAGGTGCCGAGTGGGGTCGCTCCCGGAGTGCAACCGCTGGTGCTTTCGATTAACCTGTCCCATAGCAATGCAGTCTCGATCACGGTGAAATGAATGTTCTCGTGGCTCTTTTCCGACCCCCTCCCACCCGGTACGCCCGCGCCCGATTTTTCGTTGACCGACGATACGGGCCGTGTCGTGACCCTTTCCGCCCTGAAAGGGAAGCGCGTCGTGCTGGTGTTCTACCCCGCCGACGATACACCCGGATGTACCAAACAACTATGCCAGTTTCGCGATGACTGGAGCGAGGCTCGTGCCGCTGGAGTGGAAGTCTTCGGCGTGAATCCAGGCAGCGCTCGCAGTCACGGCAAGTTCCGGGAGAAGTTCAAGTTTCCATTTCCGTTGCTGGTGGATGACAGCCAGAAGGTCGCCCAGTTGTATCACGCCAACGGGCTGATCGTGAAGCGCACCGTCTACCTGATCGGCAAGGATGGCGTGATTCAATTTGCGAAACGCGGCATGCCGCCGCCTGCTGAGGTTCTGCAGGCGGGAACGGCAAGTTGACGGAGATTGGTGAACGGTTGGGGCATTCTTGGCGTCCGCGCCCCCCCTGTGCATCACAACGGAGTTGGGGTACGGATGGCGAACATGACCATTGAAATACCGGAAGACCTTGCGCGGAGCCTGGAAGCGATCACGGCATCTCAACAGCACCGAGAACTTACGCTAGACGAAAACGACTTATGGATCGCCGCAACCGCACTCGCCTTGGATGCAACCCGCGTTAGCCGCGACGGTGATTTCCGGGCAATTCAAGCGCTCGCCCTGGTCGAACACGAACCCTAACCCGATTGTTCCCCTTAAAAGGGGGACGTGGTCAAGGCGGTTCTGAAATGGCGGGAAGAGGGCCCTGCTGCCCCGGAGCTCCTATTTGAGCGCGTCGTTGAGTAGATTGGCGAGCCGCGCTCCCGCCAGTGCCAATTGCTGGTCGGCGAGCTGCGCCGCGGCAGTTTTGTACGCCGCCGTCAGAGTGTAGGGACCAGAGCCGATCGCGATGGGCGGGTTTTTATAGACCACCGTTTGGGCAAGCTGGGCGCTATCCGCGATCCAGGTTTTCTCATCCGAGACTTTAGCCTTGGTTGCATCGGCGGCCGGGATTTTCGCGGCCTTCGTTTTGACGGCTGCCACCACACTGCTCGTACCCGGAATGTCGTCCCAATATCCGTGTAGCTCGCCCGAGCAACTGCTCGCCGTTATACAAATGCTGACGTCGTTGCCGCCTTCGTCGCCATCGGGCTGGGCCTTGTCGAAGCGCGAGGCCGCGTGGAGCGGCTGGTGCACATCGCCGACGACGTGAATCAGCCAAACCAGGTCGTACGAGCGGATACCCTGGTCGTTTGTTGCGACGGCGAGAAAGCTCCGAAACAAAGCGATCTGCGTTTGCGCGTTCGGGCTCGCGGGCTGCGCCGCCGGCGTGCCATCGGCTGAAATCGGTGTGTCGTAGAAATGCCAATAGCGATGCTGCAGCTTGTCGGTATACCCGATATTGCGCCCGGCCGTGCCTCCGGCCTTGGGATGTTCGCCATCGTTGGAGTAGCCCTTCATGCTCTTAATCTTGTCGGGCCATGTGGCCGCTATCAGGAACGCAGTTTCGGCCTGGTCGGCGGCGGCAACGCCGTTGATCCAGTCCGGGTAATTCGGATTTAACTTCAGCAGCGCGGCGATTTTTGTCTTAACGGCCGGCAGCAGCTTCTGGTATGCGAGTTCCGCGACGATCATATGTCCTTCGGATCCCCACCCGAAGGCAAGACCGGCGGTCATGAATAGAGACAGGCCGATTCTGACGATTCGTTTCATGCTTTCTCTCCCGTAAACGGCATTGCGAAGTGCAAGTGCCAATTACCACCCGTGGCTTCGTTGAATCTCAATCTATAGTGCGCGATTGGGGGGGAAAGTGACAGTGGGTGGAGGAGCATGAGTACTAGTGCGGCAATCGACGCGGATTGAATTTCCCGCTTTTGTCGCAAAACTTAGTACACCGTTTCAGAAATGCAGTCTCGTTTTTTGCCAAGAACACTCCCTCAGACTCAGGTCATGGCTCGTAACCTACTCAAATTGTCACCGAGTTTTCAGCCGACCCGGAGAGTCTCCACCGCGCGTGCGTGATCCGTCTCGATTGGATTTTTGCCCATCGCAGCGAATTCTCCGAGGACCGTGTGACGAACTCGACGTCAGCCATACCCGGCACTTGATGGAACATTGACGCCCAGGGTAATCCGATAGTTCATGGCACAGTGAGCAGTCAGGCTGCGCATAAAGGCGACAATGCTCGCCAAAGAATAGAACCAACCGTTAGTTTTGGGGGCATTCAGCCTGGCAAAGACTTTTCCGAGACGAGGTTAAAGGAATCCTTGGCGCTTTTTGGATGGCTACCAAGTCCACTGCGAAGAGGCATTTCAGCACACTACTCGAAAAGTCTCGACAGAAGTGTCGAGACGGCAAAGAGGAGTCTTTGCGCCACTTTCGCGAGTGGTAGCGTGCGGAAATGAGAGCGGACCTCCCGCGAGTCCAGATGACGATCACGAGGCGGGGCGGCGCACCGCCGGGATCGCTTTTTGTTGGTGTCCGTACATTTTCCCTGCACGCTTCGCAGTCTGTATCGTCAACAACTTGTGAAGCATTTCCTCCTGGTGCTCGCACTCGTGGGCGGAGCCTTGCCGGCGGCCGCCCAACCGAACCAAATCCCTGTGAACGACCAGGATCCGCCTGGGGGACTCCGCAACTTCGATCTCCAAGGCGACAACAAGACACTCTTCACCGCCGTAACCAAAGCGTTTGGGCTCGAGTGCACTTTCGATTCCGACTACGAAGTCAAGCGGCAATTCGCTTTCCGGTTGGAACAGGTCGATTACCGCACGGCCTTGCACGCGCTGGAGGCCGCCACCGGCTCCTTCGCCATTCCGCTCTCGGAGAATCGCCTTCTGGTGGTGCAGGATACCCCGGACAAGCGTCGATCGTACGAGCCGGACATCGCGGTCACGGTCGAAATCCCGGAAGCCATGACCCCGCAGGAAATGAATGAAGCCGTGAACGCGGTCAAGCAGATCATGACCGTCGATAAGATGGGTGTGCAGACGCAAGGCAATCGCGTGGTGATCCGAGGTCCCATGTCCAGGGTGGTACCGGCGCAAAGACTCTTCGATTCGCTGATGCAGCACCACCCTGAGGTGAGCATTGACATGAAGTTGGTTGAAGTGAGCAAGAGCGACATGGTGACCTACGGTCTCAATCTGCCAACGAATGTCGCGATTTCGAGCCTCACCTCGCTCTCGAACACCACCACAACCTTAGCCGCGATCGCGAAGGGCCCGCTCGGCATGTTCGGGATCGGCATCATGGAAGCGCAACTCGTGGCGCAAATGGAAAAGTCGAGCGCGCATACCCTGATGGATCTTCAATTGCGGGCTTCAAATCATCAGGCTACGTCGTTTCACTCGGGGAACCGCTATCCCATCGTCACGTCGGAGTATGTCGGCGGTCAGGCGACTACCAACACCACCAACACCACCAATACCAATAACAACGGCACCAGCAATAACTCGGGTTCCAGCTCAACCTCGAATACGCCCACGACCTTCGGCAGTGTTCCTCAGCCTTCGGCGCTGGCGATCGCCGATTTCAACGCCGACGGCTTGCCCGACATTGCCGCCGCATCGTCCAGCGGGAACGAAGTTGGTGTAATGCTTGGTCAAAGCGGCGCGACCTTCGCGGACGCGGTGCTGATTCCCGTCGGCACCGCACCGTCGGCCATCGCCGCGGCTGATCTCAACAGCGATGGCCACATCGACCTGGTAACCGCGAACGCCGGAGCCGGCTCGGTATCGATTCTGCTTGGAAATGGTGACGGCACCTTTCAGGACGCTGTTCCTCTGAGCGTAGGATCGCGTCCCACGTCGGTGGTGGTTGCCGACCTCAATCAGGACGGAATACCGGACATCGCTACCGCCAATGCGGGAACCAACGACATCTCTATCCTCTACGGTCAGAAAGACGGCACTTATCAGAGTGCCCAATCGGTGGCGGCTGGATTGGCGCCGAGCGGGCTGATCGCGGTGGACTTGAACGGCGATAGCCGGCCGGACCTCGTCGTAGTGAACTCGAGCGCGAACACCATCACGGTCTTGCTGGCTAGTGCGGATGGCGGTTTTCTGGCTCCCACCGCCTATGCTACGGGGCAAGGCCCATCGGCGATTGTCTCGGGCGACCTCAATCGCGATGGCGGCGTCGATCTGGTGGTTACGAATACAACCGACGCTACCGTTTCGGTATTCCTGGGCAACGGCCAGGGAGCATTTCAGCAGGGCCTCGTCTTTCCCGCCAACGCCGGACCCACCGCGGCTGTGATCGGCGACTTCAATCTGGATGGGGCCCTCGACGTGGCAGTGGCCAACACTTCCTCGGGAGCGATATCGCTGCTGCTTGGAATCGCGAACGGCAGCTTCCAGGCGCCCATCGCGTTTCAAACTGGCGCGAACCCTTCGTCGCTGGCAGCGGCAGACATCAATAAAGACGGCGTGACGGATATCGTGGCTGCGAACGGGTCTTCGAATGACTTCTCGCTTTTGTTGGGCACCAGTACCGGTGCCTTCCACGATTCGGGAGGCAACACCTATACGGCAACCGGCGGAACAAGCTATGCCCCTCCGCCGGCATTTACGTACGAAGACCTCGGCCTGGTGGTGAAGGTGACGCCACACGTGAACGCCTCCGAAGAAGTCGCGCTCGATCTGGATGCCGAGTTTAAAGTGCTCACCGGCCAATCGGCACTAGGCATGCCCGTGATCGCCAACCGGAAGCTTGCAACTAAGGTCTCGGTACCCGCCGGGGAATGGGTTGTCGTGGGTGGGTTGCTTACGCGCTCGGACGCACTATCGATCTCAGGTCTTCCCATATTGACACCGGTGCTGGGTCATCGGCAGACGAACGATGAGGACGAGCAGGTCCTGCTTCTGATCAAGGCGAACCTGTTAAGCTTGGGCCCGAACCGGTTGGAGACCACGCCGATTGGGCTCGGCAGCGAAACCAGGCCCCGCATTCCCTATTGACGCCAGCCGGCCCCCGCCGGCGTCGCCTGCCTGCCGATATACTGATGCGCATGCGACTTGCCGTCCTGTTTCTGGTTCTGGCTGCGTGCATTTCGGGTGCGCCGCAATACTCGGGCGAATTGATCTTCCCGCTCGAGAAATGGCACAACCACTCTTCTTCGATTGTCGAACTGCCCAATGGCGACCTGCTGGTGTGCTGGTTTCACGGCTCCGGCGAGCGCACCGCGGACGACGTTCTGATCAACGCCGCGCGCTGGAACCACGCCTCCGGCAAATGGTCCGCCCCATTCGTCCTGGCCGACACGCCCGGCTTTCCGGAAACCAATCCGGTGCTGTTCCTCGATTCCCGGCAGCGGCTCTTTTTTCTGTGGCCGCTGATCATTGCGCACCAGTGGGAAACGGCGCTCATGAAGTATCGGATCTCCACTGACTATCAGCAGCCTTCGGGTCCGCCGCGATGGGAATTCCAAGACAACATCGTGCTCATCCCGAAGAATATCGCGGCGAAGACAAAAGAATATGCGGGCCAGGCCGCGGCTGGAACCGGGCCCAACGCAGAACGCGCGCAGAAGTTGATTGCGCATGCCGAGGACGAGTATTTCTCGCGCATGGGCTGGTTCACGCGCACCCACCCGCTGGAGTTGCCATCGGGCCGCATCCTGGTGCCGATGTATTCGGACGGCTATTCATTCGGCATCATGGCCATCAGCGACGACCACGGGTACACCTGGAACGCAAGTGAGCCGATCGTGGGAGCGGGCTGCATTCAACCTTCCGTGGTCCTGAAGAAGGATGGCAGCCTGGTCGCCTATCTGCGCGATAACGGACCTCCGCCCAAGCGCGCGCATATCAGCTTCTCCCACGATGACGGCGTGACGTGGACGCCGGCGCGCGACACGGATATTCCGAATCCCGGCACCAGCCTCGAGAATATTCGCCTCCGCGACGGCAACTGGATCATGGTCTACAACGACATCGAACGGGGCCGCTTCTCACTGGTGGCAGCCCTATCTGACGACGAGGGCGCCACATGGAAATGGAAGCGCCATCTGGATGGCCGCCCTTCGCAGGAGAGCTCGAATCAGTATCACTACCCCTCGGTGATTCAGGCGAAGGATGGCGCCATCCATGTGACGTACAGCTACTTCGTGCCGGAAGGCAAGTCCATCAAGCACGTGCGCTTCAGCGAGGAGTGGGTGAAGGCGGGGGACTGACCGGTTTGGGTTCGTCCTTTTGCAGGTAACGCCGGCGACACTGGCGGATGGTGTCGTATGCCTCGGCTGCTCCTCGCCAGCCTCGCATTTCCGTGCGTTTCTCCTCCAGCTCCTTGTAGATCGCGAAGAAGTGCTCCACCTCGCGCAGATTGTGTGGGAAGACATCGCTGATGGTCTGAATCTGGTCGAATCGCGGGTTGCGATTGGGGACTGCGAGCACCTTTTGGTCGGGCTCGTTCTGGTCCACCATCTCGAGCATGCCGACGGGGCGCACCGCAATCAGGACGCCGGGAAAGCTCGGTTCATCTACCAGAACTAACACGTCGAGCGGATCGCCATCTTCGGCCAGGGTGCCCGGGATAAAGCCGTAATCGCCGGGGTAATGCATCGGGGAATAGAGCGCCCGATCGAGACGGAAGACGCCAAGGCTCCCGTCATACTCATATTTATTGCTGGAGTTTTTGGGTATCTCCACGATCATCCGAACGATTTCGGGGCAGTCCCGGCCGGGGTCGAGGTCGTACAGTCGCATGGTCACTTTGCCATCGTAGCAACCGGGCGAAGTGGGCGATGATGGAGTCATGGCCAGGTGATTGCTGGTCCAGGCCCCGGGGAATCCTACGCGTGCGGAGGCGCATCGAATCACAAGTGCCGAACGACGAAAAATCCCGGCAGAGCTTCATCTCGGGGAGTGTGGGAATCGCCACCGTATTCGGCGTTCCAGTACGACTGCACTTCACGTTCATCCTGCTCCTGGTCTTCCTGGTGTTCATCGGAGTAGGCGGGCAGCAATCCGGCGCAACCACGGCTCTCTATGTGATCGCGCTGTTTGCTTCGGTACTGCTGCATGAATTGGGTCACACGCTGGTGGCCCGCCATTATGGCATCCGCACGGTGGAGATCGTGATGTTCCCGATCGGTGGTGTGTCGCGCCCGGAGCGCCAGCCGAAAGCACGCGAGGAGGTGTGGATCGCGCTCGCCGGACCCACCGTCAATCTGCTGATCGCCGTCGCCTTGCTGGGGTGGATGGCAGCGCGGCACGGATTCGTCGCGATCGAGCAACTGCGCGAGCCCACCGACGCGAACCTTGCGGAGCGCATCGCATTGGGCAACCTGATGTTGTGGCTGTTCAACCTGCTGCCCGCATATCCCATGGACGGGGGCCGCATCCTGCGCTCGATTCTGGCGCTGCGCAAACCTGAGGAAGAGGCCACTCGAATTGCCGCTGCCGCGGGACAGGCGCTGGCAGTGTTCCTCGGGTTCGCGGGAATGCTCTCCGGAAATTACCTGCTGGTGTTCGTCGCGCTCTTCGTGTACCTGGGGGCATCGCAGGAGGGCGCCACGGCCCGCGGGAGAATTCTCGCCGCCGGCTTTCCGGTGCGCGCGGCGATGATCACCGACTTTCGGACGCTGCAGCACGGCGAGACCATCCGCGACGCGGGCAACCTGCTGCTGGCCACCTCGCAACACGATTTTCCGGTCTTGCACGGCGAAAGTGTCATCGGCCTGCTGACACGCTCCGCGCTGGTTCGGGCCATGTTGAACGCAGGTCCGGATGGATACGTCTCCGGCGCTATGGATCGCGAGTTCACGCGCGTGCTGCCCGATTTGCCGCTTGCCGATGCGCTCCCACTCCTCTCGGGTACCGGCGCCTGCGCTTTGGTTATGGATAGCGACGATCAACTGAAGGGGATGCTGACCTCCGAGCACCTCTCCGAGTTCATTCTGCTGCGGCAGGCCAGCCTGGTGCAGGCGAAGGGGCATCCGCAATGAGCACGCCACACCGGGTAGTCATCGTCGGCGGCGGCTTCGGAGGCCTTTACGCCGCGAAATCGCTTGGCAAAGCGCCGATTTCCTTGACGCTGATCGATCGGCGCAATTTTCATCTCTTCCAGCCGCTGCTCTACCAGGTGGCGACCGGCGCGCTCTCGCCGGGTGAAATCGCTTCGCCACTGCGGCACGTTCTGCAGAAGCACCGCAATACCGAAGTCGTGCTGGGCGAAGTGATGGACCTTGATGTGGAGCAGCGCCGTGTGATCATGCGCGACGGCGAAGTGCCCTATGACGACCTGATCGTGGCCACCGGTGCGACCCACCACTACTTCGGCAACGATCAGTGGGCGGCGCTGGCGCCCGGCCTCAAGAGCATCGAAGATGCCACCGCCATTCGGCGACGGGTGTTGCTGGCGTTCGAGGAGGCGGAGCGAGAGACCGACCCAGTGAAACGGCATGAGTGGCTGCAATTCGTGATTGTGGGTGGCGGACCGACGGGCGTCGAACTGGCCGGAGCGCTCGGTGAGATCGCCAACGACACGCTTCGCAACGACTTTCGCCACATCCACACCCCCGATGCGAGGATCGTGCTGATCGAGGGTGCGAATCACATGCTACCGGCCTTCCCGCCAGATCTTTCCGATAAGGCGGCGAAGCAACTCATCGCACTCGGCGTGAAGCCGCTTACCGGGGCATTGGTCACGAAGATCGACGAAGGCGGCGTGACTTACAAGATCGGCGATAAAGAACAACACATTCCCGCTCGCACCGTACTGTGGGCGGCGGGGGTCCGCGCGTCCAGCCTGGGCAAGGTGCTGGCGCAGCGCGCGGGAGCCACACTCGACAAAGCGGGACGCGTGTTCGTCGAACCCGACCTGAGCGTGAAGGGGCATCCCGAGATCCACGTGATCGGCGACCTCGCGGTCTTCTTGCACCAGGGTGGGAAACCGCTGCCGGGCGTGGCCCCGGCAGCCATGCAACAGGGCCGCTACGTCGCGCGCCTCATCGAGAAGAAGCTTCGTGGGCGGAGCATGCCGCCTTTCCACTACTTCAACAAGGGAAATCTGGCGACCATCGGGCGCAACAAGGCGGTTGCCGATTTCGGGAAGCTCCGCATTTCCGGGTTCCTGGCGTGGTTCCTCTGGGTGTTTGTGCACCTGATGTATCTCGTGGAGTTCGAGAATCGGCTGCTTGTCTTGGTGGAGTGGGTATACAACTACATCACGCGCAATCGCGGCGCCCGCCTGATCACCAACGACAAGAAGTAGATTTCAGCGCGACCGCGTTCGGGCGCCGGCCAATCACTTGGGCTTATGCAACGCAATCCTCGAGGGTGATGGGTTTATCTTGAGATATGGCCCACACCGCTAATTCGGTCCGGTTGGATACGCCGATCTTCCGAAAAATGCGATTCAGGTACTCTTTGATGGTGCCTTCCGTAAGGTGAAGCTCGAATGCGATCTGCTTATTGGCCTTGGCCCTACAAACGAGGGTCACAACTTGCTTTTCACGGAAGCTGAGGCTTTTATTGATCGAGGTCGCTTTTGGCCGGTCCGCACAGTCTGAGCAGATTCTGTTGGAGCCAGGACTCTCGAATTCCTTTCCGCATCGAAAGCAGTTCCGCAGGTTAGAGAATGGTTTGAATTCGACAATCGGCATGTGAATGTTTATCACTTTGTATTGATTATTTCCATCTCACACCAATTTGTTTGTTAATGCTAACTAACTCCCCACATTATCCGGGACATCCCCCCACAAGATGTCGAGAATACCCCCATTTGTAGTTGTTCCGGGTCCGAATCTCGGCTGTCGGCCCGCCCCGCAGGGATTATCGTCGTGCTTTTCAGTCGGGCGGCACCTCACCGCGTACATCACATCTCCTTCAAAAGCCAATCCGCGATCCTCTTCAGCACTACCGGGGAGATCGTCTCCTCGGTCCAATTGGCCTCCCTACCGATACCGACATCGGCAGTCTGAAACAGAAGGTTCAGATCCGGCAATTCCTCCACCTTGAATTTCCGAGTCCCGGAGGCTTCGAGCGCGGCTCGCATCGCCGGCAGATTCAGCTCCGCAGGCACGGTAAGGTCCTTCTCCGCGTAAAGGGCGAGCACCGGACACACAAGCTTTTTCAGCTCGGCCGCTGGATCGTAAGTGAGCGTGCGGCGGAATGTGGGCGACGTCCATTGGCGGATCTGCCCTTCCATCTGCGCTTCCGGGATTTTTCCGGCAAGGAACTCCCGCAGCTTCCGATCGAGAGATGCCGGATCGCTCTCTTCCCGGATCAGAGAGAGAATCTTGCGCGTCTCGTCGGCCTGCTCTTCCGCCTTCCGATAGAGTTCTCCATTGCCTTCCGCATTCAACCGGCTCGCCAGCACCGAGTTTTCAGCGGCTGGAACCGCGGGCGCGCCGAGCATCACCAGGAATGCTACATCGCGATTGCGTCCGGCCACGATGGGGCCCACCAGGCCGCCTTCGCCGTGGCTGAGGAGGCCAATCTTATGACCATCCACCTCTGGACGCGACTTCAGGTAAGCCACCGCTGCGTCAGCATCGCTCGCCGAATCGTCCTTCGGAGCGGGGCCATATTTCCCACCGGATTTTCCCACGCCGCGACCGTCGGTACGTAATACCGCAACGCCCGCGCGTGTCAGATAGTCCGCGAGAATCAAAAAGGGACGGTGGTTCAACAGCCGCTCATCGCGGTCCATCGGGCCTGCCCTCGGAATCAGGACCACCGCCGGAAACGGTCCCTTGCCCCGCGGAATGGTCAGAGTACCTGCCAACTTGATCTCTGCGGCGTGGTTGTCGAATTCGACGTCCTCCGCGGTATAGGGCACAGGCTGCACCGGATCCTGCCGCCCGGCATCGTTCTTCTGGGCGTTGAGCGTGTAGACATACGTGTGGATCATCTGGCCGAGAGCGGCGCTGCCGCTCCCCTGATGCAGCAGGATCACTCCGGCGTGCCGGCGCGGTTCGAACCAAAGCGCTGCCTCGTATCCGGGACCGCCGTACCCAATGGGCAGAATCATGTAGTAGTGGTTGCTGGTCCACGTTTCGCCGTGGAACCCGATGCCAAAGCCTTCATTCGGGTTGGGGACGGCGATGGAATTGGAGACCCAAAGGCGCCGGTAGTTCTCCTCGAGGTCGCGCTTGGGGAGAGCGCTTTCGGGGCCGCCGAGCATCGCAAAGGACGCGAATCGAGCCAGGTCGCCGACCGTCGTGTAGAGTGCCGGACTGTGTCCCATGCCTGGATCCCCAGCGCCAGCCGTCGAAAAATCGGTATGCGTCATTCCCAACGGCATCAGAATCTTCTCTTTCAGATACGCGGCATAGGGCTGGTGCGCGGCCCTGCTGAGTGCGAGTGCCAGAATCGAATCGTCGATGTTGGAGATTGCGGCATGTGTACCCGGCTCGAATTCGTAGCTGGTGTGAGCGAGGGCCGTGACCAGGGTCTTTTCCCATTCCCTAACGGAACCCGTGGTGTATGCGGCGGCATCCCTGGAGTTCAGCGTCAATCCCGAAGTGTGGATGGCTAACTGCAGCAGCGTAACCGGGGCCGCATCTGGGTACGGGTTGCGCACTGACTTCATTTCGGGCACATATTTCTCCACCCGATCGGAGAAGTGCACGGCGCCCTGACGAGTCAATTGCAACAGCATCATTGCCGTGAAGGCGCCACAGCCGATCTGGTAGGTGGTTTCGGATGTTGCAGCCGATTGACGCGCGGAGTCCGCATACCCGTAACTCTTCGTCCAGGCCAATCCGTCCCGGGTGACCACTCCCAATGTGTAGCCGATGTCGTTCGGATTCCTGGCGGCTTGTGTGGCAGTCTGATCGAAGTCTCGAATGACGAGCTGCATCCCCGGCGGAAGGTTGTCCGGCACCGCGGGAGTGATCTGTTGCGTAAACGCGCAGCCCGCCAAAACAACCAGAAGGCACACGCGCACTGACGCCATACCTGCAAACATCTACTCTTTCCTCCAAGGAGACGGCCCATGCCTCGCGACTTGGGGCCGATTGCGGTTTAACAGTAGGGGACGACCTCTAAAGCGAAATGTTAGCAGCCGGAGGAAGCACGGCTCTGAGACTTCCCACTCGTTAATTTCGGACCGGGCTCGGCGGAAGCCGCAGCCGAAACCGTGCTCCCCGATCCGATTCCTTCGATTCCAGGTCTCCACCGTGCTCGATCATGGTCTGCCGCGCCAGGGCGAGCCCCAGTCCAAGACCATCCTTCTTGCCTGACGTGACGAATGGTTGGAAGAGCTTGGCGCGGATCTCCGCAGGCACGCCGGGACCGGTATCGCTCACCTCAATCCAGACCATGCCGTCGGCGCACCACACCCGGATGTCGATTTCGCCGCCGTCAGGCATCGCCTCCAGCGCATTGCCGATCAGATTGACCAGCACACGCTCCACCCGGGAGCGATCGCAATGAACGGTGAATTGGCCCTCGATCGATTGATGGATGGCCACGTGCTGGCGCTCTGTCCTGGCCTGCTGCGAATCCACCGCCGAGCCGATCAGATCCGTTACCAGGCAATCTTCCCGCTCTGCCGCCTTTGTCCGCGCCACCTGACCGATCTCCGCCAGAAGCCGCTCCATTCGCCGGGCGGCATTGTGGACGTGGGTGGCGGTCTCTTTAACTTGCGGGGCTGTCAGATCGAACTCCGCCAGCATTTCCGACCCGCCCACCACCGCCGATAGCGGATTGCGCAGATCGTGCGCGATCGATGCGGCCAGCCGGCCTACCGCCATGATCTGCCCGCTCCGTACCTGTTCGTCACGCGATTCCTGAATGGCGACTGCCATCCGATTGAATGTGCGCGCCAGCACCCCCAACTCATCGGACGAGTCTTCCGGAGCCCGCACGGAATAATTGCCGCGTCCCACCTCCTGAGCGGCCTGATTCAGAGTCCGAACCGGACGCACAATTCGCCGTGCCAGCGCGTAACTCAATGCCAGGCCGGCCGTCATGGCGATCAGCCAGGCGACAATCATCTTCTGCCGCAACGCTCCTATACGGGCTTCCACATCCTGCAGCGGACGCACCGCCCACAACTCCGCAAGCGTGGCGCCCTCTCCGTTGCGCAACGTGGTGGAGTGAACGGCGAAGTGCTCCGGCTGCGATGAGATCCGAGCCGCGGAGGGAGCGTCCACCGTCGCCAGTGTGGTCCGGCCGCCGGCGCGGAGCAGGAAATCGATTCCGCCGGTTCGCTCCTTCAAATCGCGCAGAGTCTGTTCGGTCAAAGGATGCGCTGCCACCAGGATGTTCAGGAGCGCTGCGCGATTCCCCGCGTCCACGTAAACCGGAGTCGCCAACACCTGCCACACCGTGCCATCCCACTCCGCGTATGCCCGGCTCTGCTGCGGAAACGCCCGTCTTGCAGGCTCGAGCACATCCCGGGGAAGTTGTTGTCCGCTCTGCAGGGCCGGCGATGTCTCCGAATCCACCGACGCCAGCACGATGCCCGCCGGCCCAGCCACGGCGAACACCACGGGCTCAATATGCTTATGGCCAGTCTCAGCCTTCGCCCAAAACTCGCCCGCCGTATCGCGGATCGTGGCGGTATCCCTCGAACTGAATGCCGAGCGAATGTCCGACGTCGAGGCGAGCAAGGCGCTGGCCGTAGCCAGATGCTCGGTTCTGGCTTCGAGAGAGGCATCCGCGGTCGCCAGACTGGCGCGCACTTCCTGCTCGATCCCGGAGTGTAATGCCGCCGAAGCCTGGTACAGAAAGAACCAGCCTGCCGCGGCGAAGAACGTGGTCACCGCAACGGCGGTAGCCAGGTAGATCTTCGCCAGCAGCGAGGACCGGACTTTCATCTCCGGCCGCCGGGATATTGATCCACGATAATCGGCGGATAATCCTTGCCGAATTTGTTCTTGTGCAGCGGCACCACGTACCCCGCTTCGCTGATGTGGAGGTCGGGCAAGTTAAGGTCATCCGGCCCAATCGTGACCGTGCGCTCCAGCTTCTCCACCGTTTCCGGCAGCGCGCGCTCATAAAAGAGCTTGAGGCGATACTCCCCGGGCGGCAACTCCGTGATGCGGAACGTTCCCTGCGCATTGCTCACCGCGAACCAAGGCGTATCCAGAACCACGATCACGGCGCTCATCGTCGGGTGAATATTGCAGAACAGGCGCACCACCCCTGGCCGCCGAAATATCACCTCGCGAGACGATCCCGGAGGGTGCAGTCCGATATCGAACATTTCGCCATCGTAGTTCGAAAATGCGTTGTGGAAGAAAGGATCCAGGTTAGGGAAACGCACCTTCGACCACGTGCGCAGCGCCACCACATGCGGCGTGAAGGTCTTGTGCTGATGCGCCATGGTGGCGGTCTGCGGCGCTGTTTCCGGAGCCTTGCCGGACAACGGCTCCAGCCACACCACCACACCCGAATGATCTTTCGATTCGGTAATCTCTACTCGTCCGGACACACTCGCACTCCAGGCCGGAACGCAGCCAAGCAGCGCTGCCAGATGAAAGACCGTCAGATTAGAAAAAGTAGCCCAACGCCAGGTCATAACGATTCACCCGAAGAATGCCTGATTGTAAATAGGTGGTGCGGATCTGCATGATCTCCGGCCCGAGAGCCAGGTTCGGAGCCAGTCGAAAACGCAGATTCGCCAGATAGCTGAAGTTGCGCCCGATGCCATTGGCCGGGAGGTCGCGGTCTACATCGTCGTCGAGCCCCGCCGCGAGGTTCAGATCTACCCGACTGCCGGCGTGCAGCGTCAATTGGGTCCAGCCGCCGCGCGTTCGCACCGGGAGCAAACGGCCGCCACGTACCACCAATCCCTGATGCAACGCCGCAATCCCGAGGCCGGAGAGATCCTGACCCGTAAACGCAAATCCAGTCCAATCGACGTGCGGCGCCACCGGCACCAGCCAATCGAACGAGGCCGCGTAAGACGTAGCGCTCCCACCAGCGGCCAGCGACTGGCTCACATGAAAACCGGGAGCCAACTCGATACGCCGCCCATTTCCGGTGTCGTGGAAGAACTCGAATCTCCCCTGCAGGGCGGGGCGCGATGGCGACAGTCTCACTCCCGCGGGCAGGCCCGCCAGTGTCTCGTTGGTCTGGTAGACACCCACTCGTGCCTGCAGCCCCGTGGACTGGTTGAAGTGGACTCGCTCCTCATACCGCACTTGCGGTTGCCAGAGCCAGAGATTGCCGCTATTCGCCAGCGCCGGAATGCCGATCTGGGAGAGTGAATCCGGATTACGCGGCGACAGAATCGGCTTATCCAAAGCGAACGTGAGGCTGCGATTGGTCCATTCCAAGCCGATATTCGCTCGTTCGATTCGCATCAGATTGTTCTGCGAATTGAGTGTCCCGCCGAAAAAATCGAGATGAAGCTCGCCCGCCACCCGTGCGCCCAAGATGCCTTGTGACCCCGAGTACAGAAGTCCGATCTCGGTATTGCGGAAGGTCGCTCCGGCGGACTGTTGGCCTGCACCCAGCGCGGCCGCGAGTGGCAAATCCGCCCCGCCGGTCTTCCCGGCGTATAAATAGGAGTTCATCAGGACGAGTCCCGAAAGACGCAGCGGAAAATGCCCTGCCGCCTCCACCTTTGAAGTATCGAGATCCTCCACCCGTTGGCTGAGGATATCGAGCTTCTCCTGAGTATGTTCAGGCGGCGATTCGGGCGCTTTCGCCGATTTCAACTCGCTGATCTGGCGCCGCAGATCGTCCATATCGCGGCGCAGTTGCTGGTTCTCCTGTTGGAGCTGAGTCACAGTCTGCAGAATCCGATCGAGCGTGGACTGGTCGGGGTTCGCTTGCTGCCCGTACGCGCCTGCCGCCATCACCACGCCCAACACCGCTGCCCAGGCCGGGATCACCCTATCTCCCGCCACCCTATCCCCCGCCATCACATCCCTCCAACAATGAGATTACCGACTTGCGAACTGCACTCGCGGAAAACGGCTTGCTGAAAAATGCGTCCGCCCCGCACGCCCGCGCGAGCCGCGGCAGTTCCGGATCCGTTTCGCCGCTGATCACCACCGCACCGCAGGTGGGACGGCAGCCGCTTTCGCGCAGCCTGCTCAACAGATCGAGGCCGCTCATCCCGCGCATGCGTACGTCGGTCACCAGCACATCCACCCGCTCGTTGGTCATCCTCCGAAGTGCGTCCTCCGCATTGTCCGTGGTTTCCACGGTTGCGCCGCCGACGGTCTGCAGGGCAATCGCCAGAACTCCCCTGGCTTCCTCCGCGTCGTCGACAATCAGGATTCGGCGCCGCGCCGGCGGCCCGCCTTCGGTCGTCATCTGCCTACTTCACCACACCTATTCCACGAACCGGTATCCCGCGCCGTGGACAGTAAGGAAGTAACGCGGCACGCTCGGATCCGGTTCGAGCTTCTGGCGCAGCTTGACCACATGGGAGTCTACGGTGCGGACGGTCGGCGCGGATTCAAATCCCCAGACACCTTCGAGAATCATCTCGCGCGTCAGCACACGATTGGGATTGCGGAGGAAAAACGTCAGCAGGTTGTATTCCGATGGCGACAACGCAACCTCGGCGCCGCGATTCGTCACCACGCGCCTCTGCGTGTCGATTTCCACACCGGCGAAGCCGCGGACCGCAGGAGCGCTGCGCCGCAACACGGCTCTCATCCGCGCCAGCAGTTCCCTGGCGCCGAAGGGCTTCACCAGAAAATCGTCCGCGCCCAACTCGAGCAGCAGCACGCGATCGAACTCTTCTTTGGCCGCGCTGATGACGATGATCGGCGTGTCCATTCCGCTCGCCCGCACGCGTTTGCAGATCTCCGCGCCGTCCAGTCCAGGCAGACGCAGATCTACCAGGATCAAATCCGGCTTGGTCAGAAACACGCGCTCCAACGCGCTTCGACCGTCATCGGCCTCTTCCACCTGGAATCCTTCGTTGGTCAGCAGAGTCTTCACGACGCCCCGAATTTCCGGATCGTCTTCAATGATCATGACGGTACGGTTCGAAGAGGGGGCTTCCATATTGAGTCGTTGTAAAGGGCCAGGTCGTTGGTAAAGGCTACGTCGTCGTAACCCGCCGATTGTAGCACCGCCGGGCACTACCCGCTAGAACCGCCTCGTTGGGACGTTACATTCTTTTTACATCTCTTCCATCGCTCCCTGAATAGTGAGCCCTACTTTGGATTTGTTACCGGAATCGCCGGTAATGCAAAAAAAAACGTAACGAGGAGAAAAGCAATGTCATCCCATCCGTTTCCTTCGCCCTTCCCAAACGGCTCGCCCAAAAGCGTAGCCATCGCCCTTATCTTCGCTGCCAGCGGATTCGCCCAGACGATCCCTCCGGTAACTGGCGATCCCGTCCTTGGTTTCGAAACGGCGCAATCCTGGGTCGTCAGAAGCTCGTCGCCCTTGACGACCGTCGCCAGCGCTACCATCCGCACGCAGGGCAGCCATGCCTTCGCGGTCGGGAATCCTGCGAACGGAACCACTCTCACCAGTGGCGCTGTGGCTTCCACGGCGGCCGCCCTCGCCGGTGACGGCGATCTGGGAGCGGTTTTCGAGGTGGACGTGATGCCCCCCTCGAGCAGCACGGCATCGTTGAAACTCCTGGTGTCGTCCCCGTCGCTCGGATTGAAGGCCGAACCGGTGGCCGAGGCCGACCTCAGCGGATTGCAGTCCGGCCTCTACAGCACGGTCAAGTTTCCGATTCCCGATACGGTTCGCAAGGCTCTCGCAGGCGCCGCCGTTAAGGACCTGTCGTTCCAGATCGTATTCAATATCACAACGGCCACGACAGCCGCATCGGCTCAGTACCTCTTCGATAATCTTCGCGTTTACTCGGTTCCGCTCGTCCCCGCCAAGGCCGGGCTTCTGTCGCCGGCCAATTTTGGCGGCTCGATCGATCTGGCCGCCTCGGGCGAGACACCCGTAACTCAGTCTTTCGACATCGGCTCCGTGCAGGTTCCGGAGAATCTCCGGCTAGTTCAGGGAACCGTGGGCACAACCACCGTGAAACTCGAACTCGGCCACGACGGCGTTCCCACGATCACCTGCACTTATGGCCCTGACACGTCCGACAAGGCCGGTGAAACCTATGTTCTAACTTCCTGCACCGGCGGCGTGAAGGCCGGCGCGCTGGTGGGTGTAAACACTGCGCAACTCACCATCGTCGGCGGCACCCCCCTCATGAAACTCCAGGCACAGCTTGCCAAGAACCCGACCGGCGACCTGGTGGGCAGCGGCATTATCCCTCCTATGCCGACCTTCTGGGGCAAGTCCGATAGCTGCACTCCCGCGCCGCAGGCCGGCACGGTCTACACGGTCTCCCCGAGCTGCGCCGCCCAGGTGGCCGAGGCAAATCAGATCGCCACCGGCTACTTCAACAAAGTGAGCGCGTCCAACGCCGCTCAAAACTGGGTCGTAGCTCCTGTGGCCGACCGCGCTCTCCGCCACGATACGGCTCTGGCGGTTGGCGGCATTCTGATCAATCCGAGCCAGACGAATAACATTCCGTTCGACAAGGAAGGACACGCGAACCAGGGCGGCGACTTCGACGCCTATTGGCACCTGAAGGGCGACTTCAATACCACGGCTACTCCCAACACGAACAACTCCTCCGCTCACTTCGACGCCGACCTCAGCGGCCACGTGGTGGTGTTCGGTGGTGATGTCGACGTTATGGAAGTGAAGGTGGTCGCCGATTCCACCACCGGGTCGTCCCCCACCGCTACCGGAAGCGTCAACATGTTCCTGTTCGGCCAGCAACTGCCGGGCGGCGGAAGCACAAATGCATCCACCGGCTTCAACTACAACATCTCGCGCAGCCAGGACTACAACGTCACTACCCTAAACTACTGGATCTTCGAGCTGAAGGTCGATGTCAGCGCCAGCGCCAGCCTCATCACCACGGGTACGCTGACCGTGACCGGCTTCAACATCGCCGTCAACCCCGAGGTTTCCTTGAGCGCGCACATTTTCGGCGGTGTCGATGTTGGAGTCGCCAGCGGCGGTGTGGATGCAACGATTCAATTACTGGATGTGAAAGCGCCGATCACTGCCCAGGCCGCTCTGGTGGTGAACGCCGCGCCAACCGCCTGCGCTCTTGATGTCAATTTCAGCCTGAACATGTCGGTGACGGTCAGCGCACTCGGCGGCAAGATCGACCTCGTGGCGACCTTGGGAGACTGCCCGTTCTGCGTAAGCGAATCCTACACTCTGGTGAAGTGGGACCCGATTCTGAGCACCACGCAGAACCTGGTCAACACTGGGGCAACCACCCTGGCGGCGGTCCCGCTACCGACTTCCATCTGCGGCCAGCCTCTCACCGTCTCCATTACCTCGCCCGCGGCTACTGCCCAGGTGGGCCTGAATTACAGCCTGCAGGCTTCGGTCGTCAGCAACGGCGCCGCGCCCACGTGCACCGGCCGCCAATGGTCGGTCACTCCTACCGAAACCATCACTGTCACCGGTTGCGCCGCTACCATCAACTTCCAGAACGCCGGGCCGCACACCCTGACCCTCACGGTGACCGACCCCAGCACGGACCAGTTCGGACGAACGATCACCGAGACCGGGTCCGCGTCGAGCAGACTCACGGTGTCGGCCTTACCCAAGGGAGCTTACATCATCGCGGCCACGCCAATTACTGGTGGCAGCCAACCGCCCTTCAACAATCAGACCGTGAACTTCACCTCTACGAAGGGCTCGAACATTATGCAACTCACCGGCGAATTCGTGGGTGAATCCACCCCCGTGAACATTACCTGGACCGTATCGACCTCTACCTCCGGTACGATTCTCACGGGTTCCCTTGGAAATGGCACTGCCACGATTCCGAGCACGGCGCTGGCCAACAATCAGTCGATGGCGCACTGGACTGTCCCAGGAACCGGCACCTTCATCATCCGTATGTCGGCCGCCGACTCCACCGGAAAGTCGCTCGGAACGGCAACCATGACCGTCCACGTCGCGAGCGGGATTGGGCTTTAGACGCAGTATTTCATTGAGCAGTATTTCATTGACCACAACGAAAGGACGTGTCCCATGAAAAACACCATACTTGCAAATAACCGACGCCTTGCACATGTAACGATCGCGGTAGCGGTGATGATCGGCGGAGCGTCCTTTCTGCCCGCCGCCACCCTGGTCCACCCGGGAGACCAGCGCCAATGGACGCTGGCCTTCCGCACCAGGCTCGAACAACCCGGAGGCGCACGGCCCATCGAGATCGACCTCAATGGAGATTGGGTCTCCACCGTGGTTGCTGTCCGGCCTCACGAATTCGACGCCGCGCTCCAACTCACCAATGCCCGTCTGAGCAGCGGAGCCAACAACGTGCCCGCAAACCAACGCGAGCAGATGAGCCGAAGGCTCGAACGCACCTTCTGGGCAACTTACCGGGACGACGGAGGGCTGGCCTCCGTCCATTTCTATCAGGAAACCGATCCCAGCGACCGCAATCTGCTCCAGATGGTTGCTACCGAGTGTCAATTTGTCCAAGCCCCCGCGGATCGCTCGTCTTGGACAGTTGTCGAGCGCGATGGCGCCGGGCAGTACACCGCCGTCTACAATCGCACCAGCCCCAACGTGGTCGCGAAGCGCAAGACGAACTACCTCCGCGCCGATGGAGCACCCCAGCAGAAGACGGATGACGTTCGCATGGCGATCGATCGCTCGGAGTTCCGCTTCACCCTGGATGAGGATGGCGGTATCGCCACCCTGGACGGGGGCAACCGCGTACTCATGGGTGTGACGTTTGGTAATGCCGGACAACTCGCCGCGGTCACCGAAGTGCACCTTTCCGGGCTGCGCAAGAGCCAATCGCGCGAGATGATCGGGAGTCTCTCGCGCGCTCGGGCGGAAGTAGTCTCTTCACCCGTACGCACCCATCAACCGAACCCCGAACAACTGCGCGCCCGTTTGGATGGACAACTGCTGGACGGCCACACTACGGAGTCTCTGCTCGAAGCCGCCGCGCTCGACACGGAGAAGTCTGAAGGAGCAGACCACTTGCTCGGCGACCGCCTGGCGGCCCTCTTCCGGCAACGCCCCGAATCGCCCGCTGCGGCGCTCGATCTCTTACGCAAGACCGGCCCCCGCAGCCGTATTACCGATGCTCTCGGTATCGCGGGCTCCGCGGCAGCCATCGAGACGCTCGGCGTCATCGCACGCGACCGCAATCTATCGCGCCCCCTGCGCATCGACGCTCTCACCGCCTTCATCCTGATGCAGCATCCTGGCGTGCAGGCGATGCGGATGCCCGCAGCGCTGCTGGATGACGACGACGCAGCCATCGCCGCGGCGGCGCGCATTGCCAGTGGCGGATTGGCGCACGCGGGCCGCGCAGACCATCCCGAGGAAGCGGCGGCGATCGATGCCGCGCTCGTGCTGCGCTACCGCAAAGCCCACGAAGCCACGGAAGCGACTAATCTGCTTGTGGCCCTCGGCAACAGCGCCGGCAAGTCCGCGCTTCCGGTGATCCAAGAAGCTCTGCGCGATCCTCGGGAAGCGGTTCGCGCCGCGGCCGCCGGGGCGCTCCGGCTTGTGGACGCCCCCGAAGTCGACGGGCTGCTTTCGGCCACCATTGTCAACGATCGCGATGCCGCTGTTCGCGCGTCCGCAATTTTCGCCGCCACCTTCCATCATCCTCTCGCCCCCAAAATCGGGGATGCTTTGGTGCATGCGGCGAAGATGGACCCGGCGGAGCATGTCCGGGTGGCGGCCATCAATCTTCTGCGGAAGAATTCGGCCGCGGCGCCGCACCTCGCAGAAACCCTGTCGTGGATTGCCCAGCACGATCCCAAGCCCGGCGTTCGCCTCCTGGCTCAAGACGCGCTCAAGGCTCTGTAGTGGCTGGCAGGCGAAAACAGAAAGGAAGCAAACCTATGATCGTCATCATGGTGACCGATAATCGCGGTCTCTCCACGTTCGTCGTCACCGGAGCTTTGCCCAGAGGATCGGGCATAGAGCCGACGAAGGCAACCCAGTTACAAGGCTGGCTTGCCCGCCCCGAAATCTATCGAGCGCTCCGGCAACTCAATCGATCGCCGGATGTTCCGGGAATTTGGATCTCGCGCAAGAGCGTGCGCAAGGCCAAGCCGTTCGCGGTTGCCGAGGGAGAGTGCTCTTTCGAAAAATCGGGCAACCTCTGCTTTTATCTGGGCGCTCGCAACAAGAGTTCCGACAACGTGCTGATGGTCTTATCAAATTTTCCACCGGCGCTCGCGACCCGCAAATACGGCACCGGCAAGATCAATAGTGGCGGCGGGGCGGAATTGGTCAGCGGACCCGTCGAATGGGACCTCGTCGCCGTGAATTCACCAATTGAGGAGCGGGTGGGAGACCTCGACAAGGTGGTAGGAAAGGCGCCTCCGCAAGGTTCCAAAAGTTCATTTTGATGTCGTGCACAGTGGGCCATTACCCTGCTCGGTGGGGCAACGTTGTCGCCTGCCTTGGGCCGCGCGGGCCGTGATATTGTGTTTGCCGATGCTCTGGAAAACGATCGCGATCCTCCTCTCAGTCGTGCCGGTTTGGGCAGGCTCCTGCGAGGAACTCTCCAAGCTGGAGTTGCCGCACACCACGATCACCCTTGCCAAAGCGATCGGCATAAGCTGGCCCGTGACCGTACGCGGTGTGCCACCAGCTCCCAAGCAGCCGTTCTGTCGCATTGCCGCCACTGTGCGCCCCACTAGCGATTCCGAGATCCTGATCGAGGTGTGGATGCCCGAGTCCGGCTGGAATGGCAAATACGAAGCCGTGGGCAACGGGGGATGGAGCGGCTCGATCAGCTACAGCCCCCTGGCCGCTGCCGTGACGGCGGGATATGCCGCCAGTGCCACCGACACCGGTCACCAAGGCAGCAGCGCGAGGTTCGCACTGGGACATCCGGAGAAACTGATCGACTATGCCTACCGCTCCGAACACGAGATGGCAGTCGCGGCAAAGGCCGTCATCGCGGCTTTCTACGGCAAGGGGCCGCGGCTTTCGTATTGGAACGGCTGCTCGGCCGGCGGAAAGCAGGGGCTCAAGGAAGCGCAGCGCTATCCGGAAGATTTCGACGGCATCGTCGCGGGTTCACCGGCCGCCAACTGGACCGGGCGGGCGGCGCAATCCATCTGGGTGGCCCAGGCGGTTCACAAAGATGACGCCAGTTACATTCCGCCCGACAAGTACCCGCTGATCCATCGTGCGGCACTGGCCGCATGCGACGAACTCGATGGCGTCACGGACGGCGTCATCGAGAATCCCCTTGCCTGTAAGTTCGATCCCGCAGTCCTCCAGTGCAAAGAGGGAGACACCTCCGAATGTTTGAACGCGAGGCAAGTGGAAGCCGCCCGCAAAATCTACGCGCCATCCGTGAATCCGCGGACTGGTGAGCGACTCTATTCCGGTCTGGCTCCCGGCAGCGAATTGTCGTGGCAGATCTGGGGCGGTCCGAAACCGCTTTCCATCGGGCTCGACTATTTTCGTTACGTGGTCTTCGAGGACCCGAATTGGGATTTCCAGGCGCTCGACTTTGATCGTGATGTCGCCCGGGCTGAAGGCTTGGAACGCAGCCGCATCAACGCGACCGATCCAAATCTGAAGCCGTTCTTTGCTCGCGGCGGCAAGCTCATCCAGTATCACGGCTGGAGCGATGCTCAGATCTCACCCGGCAACAGTGTGGATTACTACCATTCCGTGACGGCGCGGCTGGGCAATGTGGATGATTCCTACCGCCTTTTCATGGTGCCCGGAATGGCCCACTGCGGAGGCGGCGAGGGCGCGACTTCGTTCGACGCCACGGCAGCGCTGGAACAGTGGGTGGAACAGAAGAAGGCGCCCGGCCAGATCATCGCGTCGCGCGCCAGGGACGCCGAGGTGGATTGGACCCATCCGCTATGCCCCTACCCGAAAGTGGCTGTGTACGCGGGCAAAGGAAATCCTCGAGACGCTGCGAACTATGTCTGCCGTGTGACGGAAGCGGCACATTTGCAGCGCTAAGGGCCGGTTGCGCCTCGCGGCCCCGCGAAGCGTGGGAACGTTTTCCGGCCAGGATCGTCTTAGCTGCATGCGATACGCACTTGCCCTCTTTTGCCTGGCGTCTGGAACTTACGCCCAGACCGCCGCTCCTTCGCCGGCTGGCAAATGGATCTCCAACCTGAAGTTCTTCGACAATGACAATTACGATCGGTTGGAACTTAATCTCAGCGGAACCCAGTTGACCGGCAAACTCGGGCGCGACACTTTCGCCGGCACTTTTGAAAACGGGCGCATCGAAGCCACCGTAAAACAGGGGCCGGAGCAAACGATCGAACTGCACGGCCGGATGGTAGGCGACGAAATCGAGGGCACGGCGACCATCGTGGAAGACAAACTCGACCTCAAGTGGGACGCGCACCGCGAAACGCCCGCCCCCGCAGCGCCTCGAACCCACACCTTCGAGCCCACCAAGTTCGAGCATTACTTCTCCGCGAAGATCGAGCCGGTTCTCCACATCTATCCCGGCGACACGGTCAAGACATGGTCAGTGGACGCCGGCGGGACCGACCCGAAAGGCGTCCGTCGCACGTCCGGCGGCAACCCCCTCACGGGTCCGTTCTACATCGAGGGCGCGGTGCCCGGCGATACGCTGGTGATACACTTCAACCGCATCCGGCTCAATCGGGATAGTGCGATCAGCAGCCCGCTGATTGTAAACGGTGCGCTCAACCCGGCGTATGTGGAGCAGCGCAAGAAGGTCCCAGGCTACGACTCGGACTGGAAGATCGATCGCGAGGCGGGTTTCGCGTCCTTACAGAAGCCGACTGAGACGATGAAGAATTACCGTGTTCCGCTGGCGCCTATGCTCGGGTGTGTGGGTGTGGCGCCAGGAGGAGGCAATCAGTACCGTTCCGGATTCCTTGGCGGCTACGGTGGAAATATGGACTACAACCAATTGCGGGAGGGGGTCACGGTGTATCTTCCGGTCTCGGTGATGGGCGCACTCCTGTTCGTGGGAGATGGCCATGCCTTGCAAGGTGCGGGCGAACTGACCGGCAATGCACTGGAGACCTCCATGGACATCGAGTTCACGGTCGGTCTCGAGCCCGGCGTCTCAGGGCCCGGCCCACGCATGGAGAACACGGATTATCTGATGGCCAGCGGCATCGCAGGCAGCATCGACGAAGCGTTCCGGGGCGCCACCACCAATCTGGTCCGCTGGCTGGAGAAGAAGTACGGCCTCAACGCCGCGGAAGTGTCCTCGGTACTCGGGACCTCGATGGTGTACGACGTGGCGGAGGTGGTGGATCCATCGGTCCATGTCGTGGCGAAGGTTCCCAAGTCGGTGCTGGCCGGGCTCAAGCCAGCCAAGTGAGACCGCCGCGGTCTAACCAGGAATCCAGATACGGCCCGCCGTCACCAGTTCCACGTTGGCCGGAAGCGCCAGAGGAATGCCCGACTTCGTAAAGAACGTCAGGCCCTTGTAGCTCATCAGGTACTGATAGTTTCTGCTGAAGATTCCGCCCTCCGTAATCACGATGAGCGGATTCTCGACCCGGCGCATGACCTTGGAAAATTCCTCCGGTTCGACCTTTATGAGCACCCCGGATGCCTTAATGGCATTGGCAATTGCGGCGGCTGCGGCTGCGGCACCTCCTGCCATGCGTTCCCTCCTTCACGATCCTTGATCATATACTGCTCATGACTGGCTCAGGGAATGCTGTGCTGTTTCCTGCCCCCCGGGCTCCATGACGGCTTCGTACTCCAAGGGGCAACCGGTGCCTTGCATTTGATTCCCAGCCGATGAAAAGCATCCAATGCCGCGAACCGGCGATGGTATTGATCGTGATCACGTGGGCAAACGTGCCCCGGTAGGTAAACGTCTCAGCAGGCTCACCGAGCGCATCCAGGAATGTTTCATCCCATGCTCCCCGGTCGTGGACGGCCCGCAGGATCTAACAGAACTCCCCGCTGGCTTTTTCGAATCGTTTGAGCATCGTTGCAGCGGACCGATACTCAAGCTGGCGATGATCCAGCTCGGGCATTTCATCTCCGGTGAGGGCAGGTCCATACTTCCTTAGTCGGGCGCTCCCCTCCCGCAATTGGGCTGGTCTTTCCGGAACCCGCCGGAGCAGGGCAGCAGAATCTCGAAGGTGGTGCCACATCCGATCTCGCTCTCTGCGCTGACATAGCCTCCATTTTGCACGATGATGCTGTGAACCATGGAGAGACCCAGTCCGGTGCCGAGCCCGGCCTTCTTGGTCGTAAAGAAAGGCTCAAAAATGCGGGCGAGCGTAGCCTTGTCCATGCCTGTGCCGGTATCGGTTACGCGCAGCCGCACATATTGTCCCGGGTGGTATAGGCTTGCCTCCTGGCCTTCGGAGTCGATTTCCAAGGAGGAGGTCTCGATCCGAAGCGTGCCTCCCGCAGGCATAGCGTCGCGGGCGTTGAGCGCGAGGTTGAGCAAGACCTGTTTGAGCTGGTTGCGGTCGCAACGAACCAGGGCGGCGTGAGATCTGAGATTCGTCTCCAGCGTCCGGATCTTGCCGAGACTGTGCGAGATCATCGGCTGCATATCCGAAATGATTTCATTGACGTTCAGCACCTCGATCCGCGCCTCCGAGTGGCGGCTGAGCATCAGGAGTTGGCTGGTGATGGAGGCGGCGACGGATGCCGCCTGCTTGATCTCCGAAGCCGCTTCTTTGCCTTCGCCATCGATCTTCCCGCAAAGCTCGTCGGCGTATGCCAGAATGACCGCGAGCTGGTTGTTGAAATCGTGCGCCAGGCCGCCGGCAATGCTGGCCACGGTCTCCATCCTCTGCGCCTGTAACAGGCGGCCCTCCATCTGCCTGCGGGCTGTGCAGTCCCGGATAACTACAATCCTGCCGGGCAAGTCATGGGGAACGCTGGCCATCGGAGTCTCCGGCATCGAAGTTCCCGGATCGAGATTCCCGAAACACTGAACTTCGACCACGATCCCTGCACCATTCCGTGGGGTCAGGAGGTACAGCCGGCTCTCGCCTGGAGCACCTGGGACGAGGTCGAGAACGGGGTTCCTGGCAGGAAGGCCACTGGGTTCCTCAGCCAAGGCTAGAACCTCCAAAAGCAGGCGTCCGCGCGCGTCGGCGCCGCACCAACCGGTCAGTTTCTCGGCAACCGGATTCATGAAGGCGATCTCGCCGATAGTATCCGTTGCGATAATCCCCTCGCCGACGCTGCGCAGAGTGGTCGAAAGCCATGATTCGAGGGTGCGCACACGCCGTTCCATCTGATGGCGGTAGAGGGGAATCTGAACTGCCCTTTCCAACTCGACGTCCGTGATCGGTCTAAGGACGTACCCGCTGGGTTCGCTGAGCTTTGCGGGGCTGATGGTCTCCGGATCGGCGTGCGCCGTCATGTAAACCACCGGAGTCTCAAATTCGGTCTTCAGCGCCTCTGCCGTGGCGACGCTGTCCATGTCGCCTCGCAGGCGGATGTCAATCAGGACGAGGTCGAAGGGAGTGGACCGAGCGCACCGGATGGCTTCCACTCCGGACTGCACAATGGACGGAGCGGGGTATCCGAGGAGTTGGAGCCTTCTCCGCACGTCGGCGGCGATCAGTCCTTCGCCTTCGACAATGAGGATGTTCTCAGTTCGATGTTCAAGCAATCGCAAGAGAGTTCCTCCTTCGGTGAGCCCCCAAAACCTGCCTGATCTCGGAAGAATAGTGTGTTGCGCCGCAAATATTCTCATATTCCGTCCATCGAAAGTTGGCATCGCTAGAACATTCCCTCACGGTCATGGCTCGTAAGCTACCCAAATACGTTCGCGCATACGTTGCGCTTGCGAGCCGCGCGCGTAAGCAAGCGACCTAGCGATAGTTCGGGGAGTCGCGCGCGTAAGCAAGCGACCTGACGATAGTTCGGCGAGCCGCGCGCGTAAGCAAGCGACCTTGGTGTGTTGCCTGAACCGAACCCCGTTGACACCCGCCAAAAGTTCTAATAGACTACCGGACGGTCGGTAAATGCAGGGACCTGGTGGAGGGCGCCTGACCTCCTTCCAGGACATCTCACATCGTCATCGAAAGGAGACTCCCATGGAAACAAAACCATCTGCGGCCTCTGCCCATCGCGCCTCTGGTATGCTCGGTCGGCGCGAACTCCTCAAGAGATCGTCATTGGCGGCGGCAGCCCTAACCGCGAGCTCGGCCCTCGTCCAGGAGGCCCCGGCACAGCAGACCGCGCCGGCGCCGTCCAGCCCGCCCGCCGTTCCAGCCGGAAGCGAACGGCAGCTCTTCTGGACAGTGGAAACGAATAGCGGCAAGGTGCAAGGCATCTCGAATGCCGGTATCAAGGCCTTCAAAGGCATCCCCTACGGTGCGCCCACGGGAGGCAGGAATCGCTACATGCCGCCGCAGAAACCAGCCTCGTGGAGCGGTGTCCGCGAGTGCTTCGGCCACGGACAGATCAGCCCTCAGGTGCCCGCCGATCTGCGCGGCGATTACGGCATGATGATCCAGTGGGACGTCCAGCCCGGTGGTATGGGGGAGGATTGTCTCTCACTGAACGTCTGGACCCCAGGCGTTAACGACGGCCAGAAGCGCGCGGTGATGGTCTCCTTCCACGGCGGCGGCTTCGCCACCGGCTCGGGCAATGCGCCAGGATATGACGGAGCGCAACTGGCGAGGTTCGGTGATGTGGTGGTGGTGACCGTGAACCATCGCCTGGCGAGCCTCGGGTACCTCCATCTCGGAGACCTGGGTGCGCCGCCGGAGTTCGCCCAGTCGGGCGTCGCCGGACTCATGGACCTGGTCGCCTCTCTCCACTGGGTGCGCGACAACATCGAGAAGTTTGGCGGCGATCCGGGCAAGGTGATGATCTTCGGCCAGTCCGGCGGCGGCGCAAAAACTTCCGCCGTGCTCGCCATGCCGTCGGCGGAAGGGCTCTTCCATTCGGCGGGAGTGCAGAGCGGATCGTCGCTGCGTCTCGCCACCCGCGAGCAGGCCACTAAGTCCGCAGAAGCACTGCTGGCGAAGCTCGGCATCGCCAAGGGCAACATCGCCGATATCCAGAAGGTCCCGTGGCAGCAGATCCTGGAGGCGCAGACCTCACTCGGCGCCGGACTCGGCTTCTCGCCGGTGGTGGGCGGACCGTCCCTGCCCCATCATCCGTTCGATCCAGTCGCGCCATCGGAGTCCGCCAATGTGCCCGTTGTCATCTCGAGTACTCTCGAGGATGCCGCGCTCTCTCTGACGAACTTCGATCTGGATGACGCCGGGCTGAAGAAGATGCTGACCCAGAGATTCAGCGCCAAGGCCGACGAGATCTACGCCTTGTATCACAAGTCGAGCTGGAACGCCCGGAAGTCGCCTTACCTGATCCAGGCACAGATTCTGACCGACAGCGGCTTCCGCCGCAGCGCGATCGCTCAGGCCGAACGCAAAGCCGCGTTGGGTAAAGCTCCCACCTACATGTATCTGTGGGCTTACGAGAGCCCCGGATTCGGTGGAAAGTTCGGAGCCGTTCACGGCACGGATGTCTCGGCGTCGTTCTACAACTACCAGAATGGAATCGGCGGCGCCGGCTCACCGCAACAACGCGCTCTGTGGGCGAAGTTCGCATCCGCATGGGTTGCGCTTGCCAAGACAGGCAATCCGAACACTCCCAAGCTTCCGGATTGGCCGGCATATGATTCCGCGAAGCGCGCCACGATGGTGTTCGACCAGGAGACGCGCGTCGAGAACGATCCGCGAGCCGAGATCCGCCAGTTCTGGGCTCAAATGCCTTCGGCTTCGGGCCCCGTGGGCTGATCCAGCGGATCTCCGGTTTCGCACGCGGCGCGGTTTCTGGAAGCTGGTACTAGACTGATAAGATCATGCTTCGTCGAAGCTTCCTGAGCGCCTGCGCCGCGTGCGCGATCGCGTCCGCCGACGATCCGGCACCGGTGTTGGTGCAGGGCGCGATTGATGTGGAGACTGAGTCGCTGTTGGCGGTGCTGGAGGACCGGCGAGTCACGCAGATTTCCGCTTGGACCTTTTGGGAAGGACGGATCGGCGCCAGGCGAGTGGTGGTTTCGCGGACGGATGTGGGCCCCATCAACGCAGTGGCCGCGACGGTCCTGGGAATCGAGCGCTACAAACCCGAGCTCGTCATCAATCAAGGCACCGCCGGAGCGCACAACCCATCGCTACGCTTGTGGGATATCGTGATTGGCGAACGAACCGTGGATTACGGCGCCTACACCTCGCAGCACGCGGATGCCGGATCCGGTGTCCACCCCGAGCGCTGGAAACCCGATCCTCACCGTCTGCGGGTGGACGGAAAACAACTGACCTCCTTCCCCACGTTCAGCGGAGACGCCCGCACGATCGAGGCCGCCATGGCGATCAAGAATCCGCGCGGTCGCGTCCTGCGGGGAACGATCGGGTCGGCATATCAATTCAATCGCGAGCTCGACATGATTGCCGCACTTCGCGCCATATACGGCACTGATTCCGAGGACATGGAGAGCGCTTTTGCGCACGGCGCCGCGGTGGGTCTGCGCACGCGGTTTCTGGCGATTCGCATGATCTCGGATTCCGAGTACAGTCACCCCACCTTCGAGCGTGTGGCCGGCCAGTACTGCGGCGAGTTCGTAGTCGAACTGCTTCGCAAATTGCCCTAGCGCCTTCGTTTCGTCACTTTTTCCGTGCCGCTAATGATGCCGACAACAGCGCTGTGCGGCGAGTGGAGATCCGGTGCGAGTTTCGCGAGAGGAGTAGAGACACTACGGGTTAGGGTTGGAGGTCGGAGTCGGGACGTTGCGGGCGGCGGGCTTCTGGGAGAATATCCTCGCCCCAGAGGATATCGATCCCTTTGTTACCAGCCGCCCCAGATGATGTTTGGATTCCCCGGTTTGCTATCACCGGAGAAAACGATGGGTTCGAACCCAAGGTCCCCCGCGCCGTGAGGCTTGGGGGCCGGATTCCACCTGTAATGCAACGTATCCTGGCCAGGATAAAAGCTTGTTGCGGCCTTCGCGGTGGGGCGAAAGCCTCTTACAAAGTCGATGGTATCAGGCATGGTCAAGGGGTTTGAGCCGTTCGCGAGACGGCGCGCGCTGATTACAGGGCAATTAGTGCTCAAATTATTTTGCAAAAGGCTGTGACTGAGCTGAACTACTTCCCCCGAAGATCGTCCAGGAATTCCGATGCGGGCTGGACGCCGGTCACCAGAAGGTGATCGCGGGCCCGGGTGCAGGCTACATAGAGCAGGTGCCGCTCGGTGTTGTATACCTCTTCCAGATCGGCGTCGTCCGCGACCGCTTCCACGCGCTCTTTCAGCGGGACGATTTCGTCATCGCACGCCATCACGGCGACCGCGCGGAATTCGAGCCCCTTGGCGAGATGCATGGTCCCGATCGAGACGCGTCCGGTGACGGTCTCCACGTGCTCATCCAGCGTCTGGAATGGCAGCCCGGCGCGCTCCACAGCGGCGCGTGCACGAGGCAACCCGGCCTCCGAACGGACGAAGATGCTCATCTCGTGAGGCAGAACGCCCTGCGCGGACCGGGCGCGCAGCCAGTCACCCACGGTTTGGATTTCCCCCTCCGCGCTGGTCAGCACTTGAATCTGCGGGAGCGCGCCATTGAATACGGAGATCGTACCTTTGCGTTCTTCCGTGTTGCCATCGACGTCAGACACGGACGGGCCCAGAAGACGGTCGGCCTGAGTGCGAATCTGGTGCGAGGTGCGATAGTTGATCTTCAATGAAGTCGAGCGGCCGCGGAGATCGATTCCCAATGCCTTCCAGGAGAAGGGCTGTTGGAAGATGCGCTGGCCAAGATCTCCGGCGAAGAACAAGGCGTTAGGCCGACCCGCGCCGATGGCCGCCAGGAAACGGAGCTGGGCGATGCCGATATCCTGAGCCTCATCGACCACCACAAAATCGAAGGGCGCGGCCGTCTTGCCGCCGAACCTCGCACCCAGCCGGCTGAAGATCTCGGCAGGCGTGATGAGATTGCGCGACGCCGAAATGACGCGGACCCGCTCGAAGATCGACCACAAGTAAGCCCGCTGCTTCTCGGGTAGCCTGATCTTTCTTCCGAGGCGCACCACGTCGCGGTAACTCTCCCACGTCTCTAAACCCCAGGCATCCACCACGTCTTCCCATTCGGCAAACAGAAAGGGCATCGGAAAACGGGTGGGTCCGGCCGCGACGGCCGCCTCGTTTACGATTGCCCTCATAGTATCGCGGGACGCCACTTGCGGCCTGCCGAAGTTCGATTCGAAGAGCCGCCGGCCGATGGTATTCATGGCATGGACTTCGAGGCGCTCGGCGAGGCGCGGCTGATTGCCGATCAAGCGGCGAAACTTGGTGTGGAGGGCGTTCGATAGCGCGTCGGAAAAAGTAGTGAGGAGCACGCGGCTCTCTGGGTTGCTGCGCGCCAAATGGACGGCGCGATGCAGCGCGACGATGGTCTTCCCGGTGCCCGCCGAGCCAGAAACACGCGCCGGTCCTTGGTAATCGCGGATGACCAACTGGCGCTGTTCGGGATGCAGGAAGACGGTCCACTTGTCCCACGGATAGTCGAGGGCGCGCTGCAGTTCTTCGACGTCGCCCATGAGGCGGAAGCGGCGCTGGGCATCGGGATGTTGAAACGGGTCGGCAACGGAGGGCTTTGACGGTGCCGGCGAGACGCCTGTAGCGAGATTGAGGAGAGCCTCCGCGGCCTCAGCGGGCAGATGATCGGCCAGTTCGAGCAAGCTATCTTCGGTGGCCTTGTGAACGTCGTCCACCCACTCCGCCGGCACGCCATAGCTCAGCAACTGGTCGGCGGAGAGCTTGGCAAATAGCAGGGGCTTCTGCTCTTCAACATATTTCGGGACCATGACCTCCTGCACTCTTTCGCGGATCTCGACGAGCTGGGCTGCGCCGGTCTTGGGGTGGGTTTCCAGCTTGCGTCGCTCGGCCCAGCGATAGGCTTCGTTGTGATGGTCGACGAAGCAGAGCAGCATGCTGGTTTCGGTGCGGTGCACGATGAGACGCACGTCGGCGGAGACGCGGACGGACCAGAAGTTGCGGTCCTTGACCTTATCGAGCCGGTGGAATTGCAGGCCGGGGAGTGCAGGATTCAGTTGCAGGTCGAAGGCGGTGGTCTTGGCGGCCTTCTGCTCTTCGGCGGTGAGGCGCGCGAGGCTGTTGGTGAAGGTGTCGGCGATGCGGAATTCCATGGGGACGCTCATTTCAAGAATGGGTGTGGGGAGTTGATGGCGCTCCGAAAAGCGTCGAGAGGAGTCTCGACGCGGCAGACACGAGTGTCCGCGCCACCAACGAGAGTCATGGGCAGCGGGCTAGACACGGAAGACCTTCATGACTTCGTCGCCGAGATGGTTGATGACTTTGACGGCGATGCGGCCGGATGCGGGTTTGGGGAACGGGCGCGAGGTGTCGCTGTGAAGCGTGGCCCAGGCTTCTTCATTGATCTCGGCCTTGAGCGTGGTCTTCAGAGACTTGTAGGGATCGTTCGCGCCCAGGAAGTAGGCGTGGCGGACGAAGAAACTCTCCTCGTTGTAGTCGGTATCGATGAACCAGCAGGCGATGCCATCGGCGTTATCGCTGCGGACCTCCCCGGTGTTGGGATGGAAGACGTCGACGCCTTTGATCTTGACCTGGATGGAGCCGCCGGGAGCGGCGAGGATCTCGATATCGGGCTCGCCGAAGATGACGAAGAGGTTGGCGCGGTCGGTCTTCTTCAGCTCGCCGGCCATGTGGAGGTCGGCATTCATGCGGGCCTTGAGGACGGGGATGCGGCCGAGTTTCTGGAACTCCGAGGAGTGCGCGTCGTAGTTGAAGGCGCAGGCCACCAGGGTGTCGAAGGCGGCGTCTCCGGCTTCGCGCGCGGCGGCGACGAGATCGGCGCGGGAAACGGTGCCGAACTCGGGGCCGACGAAGATGGCGGCGCGCTTCTCCTTGGCTCCGGCCTCGGATGCGCCTTCGGTATAGCGTCCTTCGGCGCAGACGAAATTGCCGGGCCACGGCGTGACGGTGGAGAACGAGAGCCGGTCTTCTTTGTGCGCCTGCTGGACGCCGGAGGTCTTGAGGTTTTCGAGGATGACCTGGACGAAGTCTTTGGGATCGCCGGACTGGGCGTGGCGGTCGATGAGTTCGTCGTTTTCGTCAACGTCGAGCGCGCGATGGGGGGAGAGGCTCTCGACAGTGAACGGCCCGGCGACGCGGACTTTCTTCGGATCGTCGTAGGGCTTGTCGTAGAGGTATTCGTATTCGGCCTTGGCGGCGATGGAGGCGTCGATCTCCTTTTGGCGGGCGATGCGCTGGCGCCAGGATTCGGAGTGCAGTTGTATCGCTTTTGCCGGCCACGACTCGTCCGCGTCGCGAGGAATTTGCCATTCCTCCCATGTTTGCTTGAGAGTCTTGTTGAGATCCTCGCGCAGTAGCTCTAGTGTCTGCTGGTACTTCTCCCAGATGACGTCGATCTCAGTGTTGCTGGCAATGGACTTGAGCCCAACATGCGAGACACGCTCATAGACAAACCCATGGCGAATGTCGCCGTGCGTCGGCACCTCGGAAGGGGACATTCGCGCAACTTCAGCCTCCTTGACCTGGCCATCACGACTGTCGGCCAGCAGGTAGTAGGGAAAGCGCGCACCCATCATACGTGCGCGTGCCAACGCCAAAGCGACTCGGGAGGTGTCGATGGTGATCCACCGGCGACCCCATCGCTCAGCCACATGCCCCGTCGTACCAGAGCCACAGGTGGGGTCGAGCACAAGATCTCCGGGATCGGTGGTCATTAGGATACAACGCTGAACAACGCCCGGCGCCGTTTCGACGACGTAACGTTTGTCGGATGCACCACCTAGGTCGGACCAGATGTTAGTCTGCGCGTATGCCGCAAAATCGTCTATCTTTCTCAGATAGCGGAGCGCATTCTGCTGTGGAATGAGACGCGCGGCGTATCCCAGTCGCTTCATACCCAACTCGTTCGTCTTCCACCGACTCTGCATAGTCGGCGTAAATACCCGGCCCTCACATGTTACTCGGAACCAAGAGGCGGCCCCTTCGCCTTTTTCTCTTCCCATTCCCGCGGACTGCAGGTCGCCCGCAGTAAATAAAACTCCTCCCGATGGCAGTGCAACATGGGAAGACCTCTCGTCTGGGCTTGCAGACCGTCGGAGTCCATTCGGCAGAACGACTCCGTTGTAATGGGCCGCGCCTTCACCTCCTCTCTCTTTCAGCTTAAATAACGGGCGATACTTAGCTCTTTCCTTTTCCTTCGCAAACCAGACAATATAGTCAGCAACACTTGAGAGCAACTCGTTGGTAGCGGAGGTCGTCTTTGTTAGGGTAATCAGACATACGAAATTTGCTTCCCCAAAGACTTCATCCATAACCGCCCGTACTCGATGCACATTCTCGTCGCCAATTTGCACGAAGATGGATCCCGTGTGGTCAAGCAGGTCTCTCGCGACCATCAAACGATCTCGCAAATACGTCAGGTATGAATGAATCCCGTCACGCCAGGTATCGCGAAACGCCTTTACTTGTTCCGGCTCTCGCGTGATGTGATCGACATTGCCGTCCTTCACATCCCTACTTGTCGTTGACCACTGGAAGTTCGAATTGAACTTGATTCCGTACGGCGGATCGATGTAGATGCACTGCACCTGTCCGCGGAGCCCCTCACGCTCGGCGAGCGACGCCATCACCTGCAAGCTGTCGCCGAGAATCATGCGATTCGTCCAGTTGGCGTCGTGCTGGTAGAACTCCGTCCTCGCGGCCTCACTCGGCAGTCCATTGAAATCGCCGAATAAACTGAGCTGCTCCTCCTCTACCTTCTGGCTAGGCCCGCCTTTGCGCATCAAATCGTCAATGAGAACCTTGGGATGCACCTTCTCCTGGATATAGAGCGGCGGCGCGGAGACCACCAGATCGGACCAATCCTGCTCGTCTTTGCCGCGCCATACCAGTTGCGGATCGAGATCGCGATTGCGCCGCTCATACGCCACGCGCAGAGGGCTCTGCTCCTCCTGGCGCATCACCGACTGGTATTCCGCCGTCGGGATGTTCTTGCGGGAAGCCTCGTCATGCGTCAAAGTGACGACGGTCCGCTTGATCTCAGATTTTGGGGGCTTGGCGGCCATTGGGGTTCCTTACGCTACGGTACGGGCCTGGGCGGCCCCGGTTGCGACTGACTCGATCATCTTGTCGAACGCGCTTTTCACCTTCGCATCAAAATCCGGTTCGATCTTGTAGACCTCCTTGAGTTCGGCGAAGGCCCAACGTCCATGCGCGCCCGAGTGGTTCACGCCGGGCACCCAATAGGTCTCCGCGAAGGTCTTCTTATCCTTGGCATCCTCGCGGCGATAGCCCTTGATTTCGACGATCAGGTGCAGCAGATCGTTCTCACCATGTCCATCGTCCACCAGAACGATGAAATCCGGCAGATATTTCCGCGTGTCGGAGAAGGAGCGATAAGGGATCTCGAAGCCCAGATTGTGATTCTTCACGTACGCCCGCACGCGCGGATGAGATTCCGCCATCCGGCAGAACTCGGCTTCCCAGTCGCTATCGAGGATCACCCAATCGATATGGCAGCGGCGTGCATCGGTGCGCCACCGTTCCATCTTGGAGGTGTTGAACTTGACGTGGATGGTGGAGCCTTCGGGATTATACGGATCGGGCACCGCCTTGATGGGGCGTTTGGTCATCTCCGATCGGGTAATGGCCGCGGTGATGCGTTCGCAGGCGATATCGGCAAGGGACTGATACATGAGCTGCGCGGGATAGGTGCCGCCCGAGCAATTCAAGCAGGTATCGAGCCACTGCTTGGTGATGCGCTTGAGCGTGCCGAACACGTTGTACTTGGGGTCTCCATCGGGATCGCGCCATTTGGTTTGAATCAGGCGCATCACCAGGTTGTAGAGCAGCGTCGACTGCCGTAGATCCCCGGTATGCACAAGCGTCAGATCGATGCCCTCGCCGATAATCCCCTCGACGCGCGTGATAGAAGGGCCGACCAGGGCAGGAGTCAGTTCCAGAATGGAATCGTCGTTGAATTCGGCGGTGAGCCGCTCCTCGGGCAGGTCGACACGGTATCCCTGGATGCGAGGGAAACGGATCTCGAGGGCGTCGCGATCGGGACGTACGGCCTTCACGGTGATGGTCTCGCGGGGCGGTTGCGGGGGTGCGACGACGGGCTTGGCGTTGAAGTCGAAGGGAATACCGAGGACGTCGGCGTATTCGACATTGAAGAGGCCGGCGTCGTTGAGGTCGTAGGATTGGCGGCGCAGGGCGCGGCCGATCACCTGTTCGCAGAGAAGCTGGGTGCCGAAGGCGCGCACCCCCAGGACGTGAGTTACGGTATTGGCGTCCCAGCCTTCGGTGAGCATCGAAACGGAGACGACGCAGCGGATGGACTCGCCCAGGCGGCCGGCCTTGCCGACGGTGTTCATCACTTCGCGGAGGATCTCCTGGTCGGTGAGGTTCTCAGCCTTTTGGCGATCGCCGGTGCGCTCGATGACTTCGCGCCGGAAGCGCTCGATCTCGGGACCGGCGATGGTGCGGAAGTTGTCGTCGAGGGCGTCGCCGGATTCGATCTGTTCGCTATCGATGAGCAGGGTGTTGGGGCGGGCGATGGGGTTGCCGTAGTCGTCGAAATTGCGGAAGAGGGGCAGGCGGCCGGGGACGTAGGGGTCGCTAATGTTTTCGTCAGTGCGAAGGAAGCCGGCGATGTAATCGAAGATGAGCTTGGAGGTAGAGGTGTTGTTGCAGACCACGATGAAGCAGGGGGGAACGCGGATGCCGGATTGTTTCCAGAGTGCGAAGGTTTTGTCGTAGTGGCCGTAGAGGGCTTCGAGGGCGGTCATAAGCTCGGCGGGCAAGCTCAAGGGGTCGAGATTTTGCAGCTTTCCGCGGCCTTTGCGCGGCATTTTGGGACGGATGTGCTCCCAGAGATTGCGGAAGATGGGTACGTCGGCGCCAGGGATGTTATCGGCCACGGGGACGCGGGGGAGTTTGACGATGCCGCACTCGATGGCGTCCATGAGCGAGAAGTCGCTCATGGTCCAGTGAAAGAGAGCGCCTTCGTTGTAGCCCGAGCCGCGCAGGAAGAAGGGCGTCGCGGACAGGTCAAAGACGCGGGTGATGCCCAGCTTGCGGTTGACGGCTTCGAGGCCGGAGATCCAGAGGCGGGCCTCTTCGTTACGCTTCTGGGCTTCCTGTTTCTCTTCGCCCTTGAGGTCGCTCTCGTCTTCGCCGGGCTTCTGACGATAGCAGTGATGGGCTTCGTCGTTAAGGACCAGGATGTTCTTGATGCCCATGAGGCTGGGCATGACGCGCTGGATCATCTGGCCTTCGGTTTCGAGGGTACTGAGCGGCTGGCCGCGGCCTTGCAGCAGGTCGCGAGTACCTTTGGCGACCTCCAGGCGCTCGCGGAGTTTGAAGGCGTGGTAGTTGGTGATGACGATCTTGGCGTGGTTCAGGTCGGGAAGCAGGTCGCCGGGCACGAGTTCGCGGCTGGCGTAGTAGCTGTCGGGGTCATTGGGCTGGAGGACGCGGAGGCGGTCGCGGATGGTGAGTCCGGGGGCGACGATCAGGAAGCCGCGGGTGAAACGGGTGCTGCCGGGGCGGCGCAGGGCGTTGATGGTCTGCCAGGCGATGAGCATCGCCATGACGGTGGTTTTGCCCGCGCCAGTGGCAAGTTTGAGGGCGATGCGGAGGAGTCCGGGATTGGCCTCATGATTGGCGTTGGCCAGGTGATCGAGGAAAGCTTTGCCGGGCTTGCCCGAGTTGGGGGCGACTTCGGTGAGCCAGATGGCAACTTCGACGGCCTCGATCTGGCAGAAGAACGGCCGGATGTGATTGAAACTGTGACTACGCCAGTGTTGCAGGAGGCGCGCGGTTTCGGGAGTGACTTTCCAGTCGGCGGGGTTGGGGAGGCTACGCCACAGGTCTACGTGGCGGCGCAGTTCGGAGATGACGGGTGAGGGGTCGTACTGTTGTTCCTGAGTGGAGAGGTCGTTGAAGAGAAGTGAGTCCTGGCCTTTTGATTTCTGCTTGCGAGGCTTGGGGATGGGTGAGATGAATTTGGCGGGGCGGCGAGTCTCGATGGTGCGCTGCGTCGGCTGGCCGGAGGGGTCGAGTTCCCAGTGACGGGTAGGATAGTCATAGGGCGAATTAAGGATGGGCTGTTCGAAGAAGGGATTGCTCACATTGTCTTACCGACTCAGAAGGAACTATGATAGCGCCAAGGTGGGAGGCCAGAGCTGGCGGACAGTTTGCGACGGCCAGGTGTCGAAATGGTCCGGCACGTGATCCGGCAGGAGGTGTGATGCGGCTTTCTCGTCAAGGTGCGTGGCGTACCTGCTGGCGTCGATCGGATCCCTTCGCATCCGGGCAACAGCGAAAACATGCGCCATCCGACAACCGCTTGCTGCGGCTGAGGGAGTGATTTCCGGAGCGATTGGGCATCGCTTGCTGACGCGCGCGGCTCGCAACCACCCGTATCGCGCGAAACGTATTTTGTGTAGGTACGAGCCGCGGCTTCGGGCAGCTTACGAGCCGCGACCGTGAGGGAGCGAACCCGGCCCGATCGTTTCCCCGCCGCCGCCGGCATCGCTTGCTGACGCGCGCGGCTCGCAACGAGCTACGACCGTAAGGGAGTGATTTCCGGAGCGATTGGGCATCGCTTGCTTACGCGCGCGGCACGCAACGAGCTACGACCGCAAGGGAGTGCTTTTGGGCGATCGGGCATCGCTTGCTTACGCGCGCGGCTCGCAACGAGCTACGACCGTAAGGGAGTGATTTTCGGAGCGATTAGGCATCGCTTGCTTACGTGCGCGGCACGCAACGAGCTACGACCGTAAGGGAGTGTTTTTGGGCGATTGGGCATCGCTTGCTTACGCGCGCGGCTCGCAACGAGCGACGACCGTAAGGGAGTGTTTTTGGGCGATCGGGCATCGCTTGCTTACGCGCGCGGCTCGCAACGAGCTACGACCGTAAGGGAGTGTTTTTGGGCGATTGGGCATCGCTTGCTTACGCGCGCGGCTCGCAACGAGCTACGACCGTAAGGGAGTGCTTTTGGGCGATCGGGCATCGCTTGCTTACGCGCGCGGCTCGCAAACGAGCGTGAACGGCAGGAAGCGGTGGCAGGGGCTTTCCTGCATGCCAGCGGAACTTCCGCGCTACTGCTATAATAAAAACCGTAACGAAGTTTGATCTGCTAGCTTTCTCCCCTCACCGGTAGGCGGTTCGCCGATTCCTTCCTCGACAACTTGAACAATGAAAACTTTTTCCGAATCTACTTTACTGCCGTTCCTAAAGACTAACCTCTCGCGAAACGGCTTCGAAACCCCAACCCCCATCCAGGCCGCCGCCATCGAACCCGCATTGGCCGGCAACGACCTGCTCGCCACCGCTGAAACCGGAACCGGCAAGACCCTCGCGTTTGTTCTGCCCATCATCCAATCGCTCACTGGCAACCCCGCTCCCACTGGCGTTCGCGCCATCATCTTGAGCCCTACTCGCGAACTCGCCCTCCAGATTAACGAGACCTTTCTCAAAATGGCCGTAGGCAGCGGACTCACCTCTTCCGTCGTCGTCGGCGGATTGAGCGAGTCGACGCAATTGCGCGCCATTCGCAAGGGAGCCCAGGTGCTGATCGCCACAGCCGGCCGTCTGCACGATTTCCTCAGCCGCGGCCTGCTGAAACTGTCAGGCGTGAAGATCCTGGTGCTCGATGAGGCCGACCGCATGCTCGACATGGGCTTCCTGCCTACCATCGAGCGCATCATGGCGGCGCTTCCCGCCCAGCGTCAGACTCTATTCTTTTCCGCCACCATCGAAAGCTCCGTCAAGCACCTGGTCGACGCCCATTTGCCGCGCGCCGTCAGGATCGAGCTCGGATCGTCGACCAAGCCCACCGGCCAGGTCGACCTGCGCTTCTACGAAGTGGAGCAGGACCGCAAGCTGGGGCTTCTCCACAGCCTGATGCAGGAGGAGCAGGGATCGTTCCTCGTCTTCGCCCGCACCAAGCACGGCGCCGACCGGCTGGCGCGCCGACTCGCGGACAACGGCGTCAAGACGGCCGCTATTCACGGCGATCGCTCCCAGAACCAGCGCAACCAGGCGCTGCGCGGCTTTCAAGAGGGCTACTATCGCGTGCTCGTCGCCACCGATGTCGCCGCGCGCGGCATTCACGTCGACAACATTGCGCACGTGGTCAACTACGATCTTCCGCAGGTGCCCGAAGACTTCATCCACCGCGTCGGACGCACCGGCCGCGCCGGCACTCGCGGTACGGCGTCTACCTTCGGCACCCGCCTGGAGCGCAGCACCGTGGCTCACATGGAGCGCACGCTCGCGATTCGACTGACTCGCTATACCGAATCCGGGGAGGCCGCTCCTGTCGAGGCAGGCGACTCCCAGGCTGCGAGGCCGCGCCAGTGGCGCTCCTTCGGACCGTCGCGCCGTTCCGGACGCACACACGCCCGACGCTCCGCGTGATTCGGTAGTCCCGATCATTCCTGCGTGATCGCGCGCAGGTGCTCTACGCTGTACATCTGTCCGCGCAGGTCCCAATCCAGCACCGGGCGCGATGCCGCGGGCGGCACGTACAGCGTAAAGCCCGCGTGAATCTGCCTGGCGTGCCGCGGCATGTCCTCCAGCCAGAACCTCAGAATTGCCGGCTCCATCAAAGGATGGGGCGAGGTGTAAATCGCCGTGACTTCGTGATGCGCCGGATAGAACTGCCGCAGGTGCGCTACCAACCGATGGAATCGCTCCGGCCGCGACACCCGGGCAGAATGCAGCGCCGACTCGAGCGGCCCGATCTGCCATAAAATCGCGGGTACATCCGGCTGTAACGGACGGCGCCGCAGCAGCAGGTCCGTCGCTTCGTACATCTGCACGCCATCGATCACCGGATCCATCCGCAGGTCGGCGGCGATGGTGTCGATCGCCGAAACTCCGGGCAGCACTTTCACGCGCAAATCCAGCGCACGAGCCAGTTCCCACACCAGAAATGGCGCCTGCACTGCGATCAGTGGATGACCGTGAATCGCAAACGTCACCGGCGGGTGGTCCATCGCTGCATCCACTACCGCCACCGCCATGTGTTCGTAGGCTCCGCCACGCGGCCTGTCCTCGCGATAACTCTGCTCGTATAGCGAAGTGACTCGTGGGCACAAAGACTCGAGGAACGGGCGCGTCGCAGCTCCGGTATCGAGATAGAGCACCTCTCGTGATTCCCGTATCGCCTGCTCCACCTCGCGCGTGACTTGCGTTGCCGTTTGTATACCCAGTCCGGCGATCCAAATGTCGATCATTCCCCGACTCCTGCTCGCAATGTCTGAAGGAGATCCATCAGCCGTTCATAGCGCTCCGTTTTAGAAGCGCTACGGACGGCCGCGACTGCGCCTTCGACCTGCGCCGAACGCTCGCCGCTTGTCTTCACTGGAGGACGTGCCATGACATTCGACGATTGCCGCAGATAGGCCGACAACCCGACCTGCGGCTGCCCCTCCGCGCCGGCGACTTCGATCGCCGAAACCTGGATCACCACATGCAAAGGCGCCAGCGGCCGTCCCGGCAGCGTGACTCCGGCGGGCGCGGGCAGTTCCGCCGGATTCGCTCCTTCCGTCAGCGGATTGACCCACACGGCAAACGAATACCCTTGCAATGCCCCGTTTTCGATGCGCATGCAGGGAACTACGGTGACCGCCAGCGAAATATCGGGAAGATTGCGCGCCGGGGTCACCACCGGAGGCGCCTGCGACACATGCTCTGGACCTTCGTTTCGCAGCTTCAGGACTCTTCCCAGCAGCGGCAGAAGCCGATGGTCGGGGTGCCGCAATAAGTCCTTCTCTTCTTCGCTGAGATCGTATTCAGCAAAGACCTCATCAGGCGTATCGAGGACACGGCGGCAGAGATCGCGTTCGAGCGCGGAGCGGATGAGTAACTGATCGATTCCAGGCTTCGACATGGGTACTGCAATCCTAGCGCAGCTGTGGCGCAAACACTCTGTTTGCCGTCTCGACACTCCTTGTCGAGACATTTGGGGCGCTCCACGGAACTCGGGCATGAAAAGCGCCGAAAGCTATTTGTGCTTCGAATTTGGTGGAAGCGCGAAAAGCGTCCAGAGGAGTCTGGACGCGGCAAACAGGAGTGTTTGCGCCACCTCAGATACTCCTTGTCGAGACATTTGGGGCGCTCCACGGAACTCGGGCATGAAAAGCGCCGAAAGCTATTTGTGCTTCGAATTTGGTGGACGCGCGAAAAGCGTCCAGAGGAGTCTGGACGCGGCAAACAGGAGTGTTTGCGCCACGTTAATGCGTCATTGCGTAGGTCACATAATTGACCCCGATGCGAATGCCCAAAGCCGCATAGCGCGCGGGGTACTGTGGTGCATCAGCCCATTCCCACGAGTCGCCTACGTCCGATTGGAACGTGATCGCCACCATCAGCCTGCCGTGATCATCGAAGATCCCCCGCCAATGATCGGGGCATCCTTCGCACTTCCAACTCGTGCCGCGCATCACCGATCCCTCACTCGCCACCTGGTAGCGATCGTCCAGATCGTATACTGTGTGAAAGATCGCCTCGCGATTGTCCAACTCCACAGGCTCGCGATCCGGGAAGACCTTGTGCATGCTCTCCATGAAGACTTCCCATTCGTTCTGACCCCAGAAGTCGTCAGCCATGAAGAAGCCGCCCCGCAGCAGATATTCGCGCATCGACTTCGCCTGGGAATCGGTGAGTTGCCAGCGCCCCGTCTGCACTGCATAGAGCCACGGCCAATCGTAAACCGCACCCTCATCCAGATTCACGGGTTGCTCTACCGACCGCACATGAATCCGGGTCAGACGGCGCAGCGCCAGCACGAAGTGGCGGTCGGCCCGCGGATAGTCTTGCGTCCAGATCGTGCCGCCCTCGGTCCAGACGCCGTTCCCGCGAAATCCGCGCCCACCGCCGCCGAAGCCTCCCGCGCCGAAGCCGCCGCCATACCCACGTCCAAATGCGCCTCGCGGAGCCTGCGGATACATCAGCCGCGCAAAGGTCCACTCCGTCTTCTCCTGATAGTCTGGGGGCAGGGGAATGTCGCCAACGTTGTACTCCACACCGGGAAATTCGCGAAACGGCAATTGGAACGCGGATAGGGCGCCCACCAGAACGATTCCCGTTCCCCACCAGATACCACGACGGAGATGCATGGATAAGCTGCCTATCTGGAGAATATCACTTGCCGGCGCAATCCCGAGGGTGGAGCTTCTGGGCCCATGCTGTAACCCAGGTTTCCGCAAGTGCGTCTTATCCACACCGGTAAAGCCTCTTGTCGTCTCCCCGTATGAAACGAAGCCCCCCAACCGGTCGGGTCCCCGGTTATCGGCCCTCGAGGCTCGGCCGCGTTCTCATCCTCTTTGTCACCTGCGGATCACTCGCCACCATCGCCGCGGTCTGGTGGTATTACACGCTTCAGAGTAGAGAGACCGAAGCCGCCACCCGCCGCCAACTCTACGCGGTAGCGCAAGCCAAGGCGGAACAGATCGCCAACTGGCGCCACGAGCGCATGGGTGACGGCCGCGCCGTCCTCACCAATCTCTCCCTGCGCCTGCTGCGCCGTCTGCTTGCGACGTCCTCCCCGTCCGCCGTCGATCGCGCCGACGTCCTCGACATCATGGCGCGCCTCTCCAGCCAGTTCCTTTACTCGGACATCACTCTGGCGGATCGCGATGGCAATGTCACTCTGCGTTTCCGCGAAGAGACTACCGAGGGAGCCCAGTTCCGCAAGCATTCCCGTAGTGCTCTGGTGCACGAAGCTTCGACAGCGCGCGACGCTGTGCTCTCGGACATTCGGCCCGACACGCGGGATGGCCGCCCCCTGATGGCCCTCACGGTCCCGGTGAGCGATATGGGTGCTCTCATTCTCGACATCGATCCCTCACGTTTCCTGTACCCTTATCTGGATTCGTGGCCGGGTTCCAGTTCCACCGGCGAGACCCTGCTGGTCCGGCTGGAAGGCGACCAGATCGTGTACTTGAGCAAAGCACGCAATGCCCCTGCCTCGACGCTCTTCACCCACCGAAAAGTCCACACTATCCCATCCCAATCGGTCCTGGATGCCGGATGGACCGTCGAAGACATCGACTACCGCGGAGTCCGCGCCTTCGGGAACATTCGCCACATTACCGATTCGCCGTGGTATCTGATCTGCAAAATGGACGTGGCGGAAGTAGAGGCTCCTCTTCGCCGGCTCGGTTGGGAAATGGCCGCGCTTACTGCGCTGATCGCATTGGCCAATGCTGCCGGAGTTGGTCTCATCTGGCGCGGACAGCAGTCGCGCCTCCACCACGAGCGCGAAGCCTGGTTCTACGCCATCGCCAATGATACTCCCGCCTATTTGTGGATGGCCTCCCCAGGCGACGAGCACTACTTCATCAACCAGCCCCTCCAGCGATTCCTCGGCGTAAGCCAACAGCGCCCCTCGCTCGCATGGGAGGACTACGTCCATCCGGACGACGCCACCAGCGCGCAATCGAAATTTCTCGAATGCCTGGCCGCAGCCCGGGGCTACAGCGAGGAATTCCGGATCCGCCGCGTCGATGGGGCCTGGCGGTGGGTAGTCGTCGAAGCCGTTCCGCGATTCTCTTCGGAAGGCCGATTCGTCGGGTTCGCCGGCTCCTTGCTCGATACTACCGAACGGCACCTCGCCGAGGAGCAGCTCCGATCTGCCAATGCCACGCTGGTGGTGCAGTTGGACGAGGCGATTCGCAAGGAGCGCGAGATTGAGGAGCTGGGGGCGCGCCTCATCAACGCGCAGGAAGAGGAACGCACGCGCCTGGCCCGCGAACTGCATGACGACCTGAATCAGCAGATCGCGGCGCTCAGCATCGGCATGGCGAATCTCAAACGCAAGATTCCGACCGAGCAGTCCGAGGCGCGCTGGCAAAGTGACCAGATTCACCACAAACTGGTCGACATTGCCGAATCGGTGCGACGGCTGTCGCACGAACTGCATCCCGAGGTTCTGCGCTATTCCGGCCTCGCTGCGGCCCTGCAGCAATCCTGCCAGGAATTCGAAACCATTAGTGGAATTCACGCCTCGCTCGCTATCGATGGCTGCTTTGAAAATATCCCCCCGGATACGGCGCTTTGCGTTTACCGAATCACCCAGGAAGCGCTGCGCAATGTCGCCAAGCACGCGCATGTGCAATCCGCGTCGGTCTTGCTTCGCCGTGGTGTCGGGCTGCTCAGCCTCACGGTGTCCGACCGTGGCGTGGGCATGCCAGTGGGCACGGGGCAACGGTTCGCCGGCCTTGGGCTAATCAGCATTCGCGAACGGGTCCGCCTGGTACGGGGCACGTTGGAGATTACCAGTCAGCCCAATCAGGGCACGACCATTTCTGTTCGCATTCCCGATGCCGGAAATATGCGCGTACCGGGAACCTCGGATATCATAGCCATGAATCAGGAAGGGAGCACCGGATGAGAAGAGCAGGAGCGATAGCTGTCTGCACGATTGTATTGGCCGGCAGCCTCGCATGGGCGCAGCCGCCGGAACAGACCGGCGGCGCGAATGGACGCGCCGGCCGCGCTGGAGGAGGACGTGGCGGTGGACGCGGTCCGAATTTTCCCCAGCAGACGCGCGCCCTCGCGTCCCCCGAAGTGATTGCCCGCGGCAGGGCGGTGTACGGCGTGAACTGCGCCGCCTGCCACGGCGCCGACATGCGTGGCGGCGACCAGGGCGGTCCCAGCCTTCTTCGATCGCTGGCAGCATTGAGCGATCAACACGGAGAGGTCATTGGACCCATCGTGCACGGTTCGCGCCAGGATCAGGGCATGCCCGCATTCAACCTTGTAGACGCCGACGTTACGGCGGTAGCCGAGTACATCCACAGCGTGCTCGCCAAGGTCGGCACGCAGGCCCGCCCGCCGGGAGCGATCGATCCCGGTTCGCTCAACGTATTGGTCGGCAATGCCGCCGCTGGAGAAAAGTACTTCCAGGCGAAGTGCGCGAGCTGCCACTCCGTCACGGGCGACCTCAAAGGAATTGCGGCCAAGTTTGACGATCCGCGCAATCTTCAAAATATCTGGGTCTCGGGCGGCGGAGGCGGCGGCCGGGGCGGTCGCGGCGGAGGCGAAAATGCGAAGCCGTCCACCGTCACCATTACGTTCACCAATGGCCAGACGCTCGAAGGCGTCCTGGTGCGCAAAGACGACTTCGACGTCACCATGATCCTTGCCGATGGTACCCGTAAGACCGTAGCGCGCGACGGCGACAAGCCCAAAGTGGTGGTTCACGACCCCAACGAGGCTCACAAGAAACTGGCACCCACCCTGACGGATGACGACATGCACAATGTCACGGCCTATCTGGCCACCATCAAGTAGCTGCTGGAGATGAATTCGATGAAACAGTTCTTACGTTTTGCCTCCTTGCTGATCGCCCCCGCACTCACCTGGGGACAGGCTGGACTCGATCCCGCCGAGATTTTGAAGCCGCTGACCGATCAGTGGACCACTTACTCCGGCGATTACACCGGAAAGCGCTTCAGCTCCCTGAAGCAGATCAATCCGTCCACCATCAAGAATCTCAGCCTCAGTTGGGTTACGCGGCTCAGCGCGGGCTGCGGTCCCAACGGCGTGGCGCCCGGCGCGGGCGGCGGCGGCGGATTTGGTGGCCGCGGAGGCGGCGGTGAAGCCGCTCCCATCATCGTCGGCGGATTGGGCTCGGGCGATCTCAACAATTGCGGAGGCACCCGTCTCGGCGGCGGCATCCTGATGGTGGATGGCGTCATCTACATGTCCGCGCCCGACAACGCGTGGGCCGTCGACGCGCGCGACGGCACCGTGCTCTGGCATTACTACTGGAAGACGCGCGGCGGCACCCACACCGGCAATCGCGGCATGGGAATGTGGCACAACAATCTCTATCTCGAAGTCCACGACGATTGGGTCATCTGCCTCGACGCCAAGACGGGCAAAGAGAAATGGAAGAAGGAAATCTCCAGCTTCGAGCAGCAGTACTTCTCTTCCATGGCGCCGATCGTGGTCGGAAACCACGTGCTCATCGGGACCGGCAACGATATGGACGCTCCCGGCTTCCTGCAGTCCCTCGATCCCGACACCGGCGAGCGCCAGTGGATCTTCTACACCGTACCGATGACTGCCGACGATCCTGCTGTGAAGACGTGGGCCAGCCTGGATGCCGCTCGGCACGGCGGCGCGCAGGTGTGGATTCCGGGCGCGTACGATCCCGAAACTCACCTCTACATGTCCGGCACTGGTAATCCCACGCCCGCCTACACTACCGGACGTGGCGAGGGCGACAACCTGTACACCTGCTCGCTCGTCGCCGTGAACGTGGATACCGGAAAGATGGCCTGGTATTACCAGACTTCGCCGCATGATACCCACGACTGGGATTCCACGCAGACGCCCGTGCTGGCCGACATGCCCTTCAATGGCCGCACGCGCAAGATTGTCATGACTGCGGAGCGCAACGGATACT
>Ga0209060_10000243_pt1 | contig 121449 bp, 95 predicted proteins | sample Coa_R1_8_FD_187155 | JGI IMG/M metagenome (GOLD analysis project Ga0209060, IMG submission 187155) | Surface soil microbial communities from Centralia Pennsylvania, which are recovering from an underground coalmine fire - Coalmine... | ecosystem: Environmental > Terrestrial > Soil >... | reverse complement strand
TTGTGGCGGGCGAGCGTTGTGGGTCAGCGAGCCGCGCGCGTGAGCAAGCGATGTCTCGATTGCTCCAGAAACGCTCCCTTACGGTCGCGGCTCGTGGCGAATTGTGGCGGGCGAGCGTTGTGGGTCAGCGAGCCGCGCGCGTAAGCAAGCGATGTCTCGATTGCTCCAGAAACGCTCCCTTACGGTCGCGGCTCGTAGCGAATTGTGGCGGACAGGCATTATGGGTCAGCGAGCCGCGCGCGTAAGCAAGCGATGTCGTTTTGATTCGTCAGGCGCTGGCGAAGGGCCAAGACGGCGTCGTTGCGTCTTCAGCAGGGACAAGACGTTTCGGGGCACTATTCACGCACGACCTCACTACACGTGAGGCACACGCTCGCGGACGATTTCCAGCAGTCCTGATTCCGGGCGATACAGCTTCAGGAAGACGAAGTCCTCCCCGTCCACACCGATCAGCCGCAGCCGCTCCGAAGACGCGCGCACGAAATGCTTGCCATTGGACAGGTAGGCGCCGATTGGGACATAGTCCGGGCCGATGCCCGCCGCGATCTGTCCGGAGGGCAGAAGCGCAATCGAATCCAGCTCGGGCGGGTGCAGATTTCTGTCCTTCCGCGGGTCGGGAAGCGGAATGGACACCCGGCTGAGCACCCGCCCATCACGCGTGATTATGGTCATCCGGTGCCGTGCCGGCTGCCAGAACCAGATCCCTTCGCGCGTGAAGCCGAACCCGGCCACCCCTCCGATGCTGCCGCCCTCCTGAAAGCCGGTACGATAATCCGTGCGTCTCAGCAAGCCCTTCAACAGTTGCCCGGTGCCGTCGTACTGAAATACCAATGGGCCGCGCGTCTCGTCGTCCCGGCCTGAGTAGTCGGCCAGGGTCCAGACGGTGCCGTCCTCATCGATTGCCAGCCGGTTGATCTCCTGCTCCACGGGAAGGTCGATCTTGCGGATCAGCGCCCCATCCCATTTGAAGTACAGCAGCACGGCATCGAGTCGATTGTCCGTCTTGCGGATCACGCCGCCTGCCACCAGCGGCCCGCCCGGACGAAGCGCCACATCGTAGAGCGTGATCTGCGCCGCCTCGGGAATCTGTCCGCGGACATCCACGCCCAACACGCGCCGTCCCGCGCCATCGAATGCTTCGATCGCGTCATGCCCGGTTTCCCTGGCGACGCGCGCGAATCCGATGATATAGCCGTGATCGACCTTGAGCCATCCGGGCTGCCCGAGTTCCGAATGCAGAGACAGATCGCCTGCGATCGCCGCGGGTAGCAAGCTGATCGCGATCACAATACGGAGATTCATGGATGTAAGACGAGCACGCTGAACTCCAAGCTGTCCGATTTGGGACACAACGATATGCGCAACTGCCGCTGTGGAATCAGGAGCCACCTGTGGCACGCCTGTCACGCGCCCGCGCTACAGCGTCTTCGTCTCCACCTTCTGCAGTTTCGTATCGTTCACGCCTTGGCACATGTGGACGTCGAACCCTGTCACGTTGTGCAGGGCGAACACCGGGGAGTCGTCAGCGCGCGGCACTTTGATCCGAAAGAAGTCGGCGTCCTCGACATCGTCTAAAACGAACGCAGGCCGGTAGTCCGCCTTCGCGGTTCGAATCTCGACGTTATCGAACTGAATGCCTTTCACGTGGCGGACGTAGAAGCCGTGCGATGGCATGTTGTGACGCGGTGGCGGCGGAGTGGCGGCCCTTCCAGGTTGTCCGGTCGCACCTGGAGCTCTTCCGCCGCCCGCGCGGCCTGCGCCTTCGGGAACGAAATCGCCATTCGGACCGCGGCCATTGCGGCCGGGGCGCGGCGCCGCCGTGAACATGTCGGGTTCGGGATAGATGTCTTCGTATTCCGGAGGTTGGTAGGCCACGTCCTCCTTCGTCCCGCCGCCCTGATGCAGCACCTGTACATTGCTGATCTTCACATCTTCGATATAGTGTCCCGGAATCCCGCTGATTACCGATCCCAGCGACGAGACCGAATTCGAGCACACCACGTCGCTGATGATCACTCGCTTCAAGGTGCCTACCGGGTAGCCGTCCGTGGTGCGCATGCGGCGTCCCAGACGCATGAAAATGGGAGCGCTCATGATGTCGCGCATCGAGATGTTGGTCACGGTCACATCTTCTAGGATGGCGCCATCCACGGTTTCGAGCGCCAGGCCCTGGCATCCTTCGAAGACGCAGTTGGAGATCGTTATATTGCGGAAGCCGCCGTCCGACTCCGTTCCGAACTTAATCCGGCCGGTGTGCGGCACGCGCGCATCAGGCCCGAACTTCTTGTAGGTCGCGTCCAGCATCGTGCCCTCTTCCCAGCATCCGCTCACGTAGCAGTTGGTGATGGTCACGAACTCGGTCTGCTTGTGGGAGCCCAGGGCGTGATCCGCCTTCAGGCAAATGCCGTCGTCCCAGGGCGAATTCACGAAACAATTCGAAATTCGCACGTTGCGGCAGGAATCCACGTCCATGCCGTCGCGATTCGTGTCGATCTTGAGATTGTCGATCGTCAGATTGTCGACGCCGGTCGCCAGAATCCCGAAGTGGCCGCCATGCAAGATCGAAAAGTCGCGCAGGATCACGTTGTGGCAGTTCTTCAGCGCAATGGACTTGTTGCCGACGCCGGGGTTTGCCGCGCCCGTGCCGCGCGTCAGTCCTTTGCCCCAGATGCGGCCGCTGCCGATGATCGCCAGGTTTTCCAGGCCCTCGCCCCAAATCAGGCTGTTGTGAAAGTGACTATGGCCGAAGTCCTGATACCGGTCCCAGTCGTTGGGCTCCGCGGCATCGTAGCCGCCACCGCCAGGGAGACCCTCCGCGGGCGTCTCCGCCGCGATGATGGTCGCGCCAGGATCCAGGTGCAACGTCACATTGCTCTTCAGGTGAATGGAATACGAGAGGTACCCGCCGGCCGGAAAGTGGACGATTCCCCCGCCGGCCCCCGCCGCCGCGTCAATCGCCTTATTGATCGCGGCAGTGTCGAGCGCCTTACCGTCTCCCGCCGCACCGAACGACTTCACGTCGAACGCGCCCGCCACGGGCGTCGCCGCACCCGCCGTTTCGCTCATCATCGCGCTGAGCGCCACCCCCGACAGACCCATCGCGGCCTGCCGCAAGAACTCTCTTCGCCAGCTTTTTTCCCGCATAGTCTTGGAGAGACGAAATTCTCACTGCCTCCGTTACCGTTAACCTCAAGCTGAAACCAGACTACGAGCCACCTCAAACTCGGCTTCCGTTTGCGCAATCGCGCACGCCGCCGCCATCATCACCACTCCGAGAATCCGTAGCCGCATGTTTCGACGGTACTCCGCCGCCTACAGGATGTCAACGAAGCCCTTCGTATATCGCGGCGGCCCGCATGGCCGGGAGCGCCCCTCGAGAGTACCGGCTACCGACCGTCAGGTCAGTCCTCGAACATGATATATACTGATAAACACTCGAATCTATGCGGGAAGCTGTCGTCGTAGCCAGTGTTCGCACCGGACTCGCAAAGTCCTTTCGCGGTTCCTTCAATATGACGCGCCCTGACGATCTCGCGGCGCATACCATTCGTCAAGTCCTGGCGCGCGTGCCACAACTCGATCCAGGGGAGGTCGAGGATGTGATCTTCGGCTGCGCCCAGCCGCACGGGCCTCAGGGCCAGAACGTGGCGCGCATCGCTGCCATGCTCGCCGGCTTGCCGGTCACGGTCGCCGCCACCACCGTCAACCGGTTCTGTTCGTCGGGCCTGCAAGCCATTGCCATGGCGGCGCACCAGATTCTGCAGGAAGGCTCGGAAGCCGCCATCGGCGGCGGAGTGGAAAGCATCTCGCTCACTCCTCGCGACAACAACAACAACCCGGTCCTTCAGGAGAAGCTCCCGGGCATTTATATGGTGATGGGCGTCACCGCGGAAGTCGTCGCCAGGCGCTACAACGTGAGCCGCGAGGCGCAGGACGCCTACTCACTCGCCAGCCAGCAACGCACCGCGCGGGCGCAACAGGAAGGCTTCTTTCGCGATGAGATCGCGCCCATGAAAGCCTCTATGGCGCTGCTCGACAAGAAGACTGGCGAGAAGACCGGCACCCGCGAAGTCTGCTGCGACCGGGACGAATGCAACCGCCCCGATACGACGCTCGAAGGTCTGCTCTCCTTGAAGCCGCACTTCGATCCCGACAGCGGCCAAGGCTCCGTCACTGCGGGCAATGCCTCCCAGCTTTCCGACGGCGCCTCCGCCACGCTGCTCATGTCACGCGAGCGGGCGGACCGTCTGGGCATCCCCTACAAGCTGATCTTCCGCGGTTTCGCTGTGGCCGGCTGCGAGCCTGACGAAATGGGTATCGGCCCGGTATTCGCCGTTCCCAAACTCCTCCGGAGGAACGGTCTCCGCGTGGACGATATCGACCTGTGGGAACTCAACGAAGCGTTCGCCGTTCAAGTAGTCTATTGCCGCGACCGCCTGGGCATTCCCATGGAGAAACTCAACGTCAATGGCGGATCGATCGCCATCGGACATCCCTTCGGAATGACCGGCTCGCGGATGACCGGCACGCTCGCCAACGAAATGGCTCGCCGTCCTGGCTCCCGCTATGGCGTGGTCACCATGTGCATCGGCGGCGGCCAGGGGGCGGCGGGATTATTCGAGGCGGTTCACTGATCGTGAGCACTCTTACCCTAGTGCGGCATGGCCAGGCCGAGCCCTTTCAGAAAGAGCAGTCTCTCCTCACGGCCATCGGCCAGGCTCAGGCAGCCGCACTCGCGCAATACTGGCTGCGCCATCGGGTACAGTTTGACGAGGTGATATCCGGCGAGTTGCCGCGCCAGATCGGAACGGAGCAAATCGTCGCCCAATCGTTCCAGGCAGCAGGTCAGCCTTGGCCCGCCGCGCAGCGCGATCCATCCTGGAACGAATACGATGCGGTCGGGGTGTTGCAAGGCTCAGCGTTCTCAGGACTCCACGAACAGTCTCGCAACAATCCTCGCGAGTTCCAACGAATCTTCGAGTCGGCCATGTTGAAGTGGATCGACGGCAAGATCGCAGGCAACGGCTATGAGCCTTGGACTGCATTCCGCGATCGCGTCTCCGCCGCGATCCGCCGCATCATGGATGGTCCGCCCAGCCGCCGCGTGGTGGTGTTCACCTCAGGGGGACCCATCGGCTTCTCCGTCCAGCACGCGCTCCAGGCGCCCGCCAAAAGCTTCCTCGACGTGAATTGGCGTATTCGGAATGCCTCCGTCTCCGAGTTCATCTTCGATCGGGGGCGTTTCACGCTCGACTCCTTCAATGGCATCCCACACCTGGTAGAGGACGCCGCGATGCGCACCTGGAGATAAGCATGGACCTTAACTACAGCGACTCCGAACGCGCGTTTCGCGACGATCTCCGCGGCTGGCTCGCGGAAAACATTCCGGCCGATTGGCAGCGCCGCAGTGCCTCCGGCGAGTCCATGGAAGAGAATTTCGCGTACCTCCGCGCCTGGCAGAAAAAACTGCACGAAGCTGGATGGGCGGGTATCTCCTGGCCTCGCGAGTATGGCGGGCGCGGAGCTACAGTCATCGAACAGGTGATCTTCACCGAAGAGATGGCGCGTGCCTCGGCGCCCCCGATGGCCAACGTGCTGGGACTCACCCTCATCGGTCCCACCATCATCGCGCACGGCACCGAAGCACAGAAGCAGCGCTTCCTCAGCAGGATTCTGAGCGCCGAAGAGATCTGGTGCCAGGGCTTCTCAGAGCCCAATGCCGGCTCCGATCTGGCCAATCTCTCCACCGAAGCCCGCCTTGAGGGCGACCACTTCGTCGTTAACGGACAGAAGGTGTGGAACAGCTATGGATGGGCAGCCGATTGGTGTGAACTGGTCACCCGCACCGATCCCTCGGCCGCCAAACATCGCGGCCTCACCGTCCTGCTCGTCGATATGCACAGCCCCGGCGTGGAAGTTCGTCCGCTGCGCCAAATGACGGGCGAATCGGAATTCAACGAGCTCTTTTTTCAAGACGTCCGCGTGCCGGTTGAGAACGTGCTGGGCGCGGTGAATGACGGCTGGAACGTCGCTCTCGGTACGCTCATGCACGAGCGCGCCACGCTCGGGGCGGGATTGCATGTCCTCTACAAGCGGCAGTTCGACCGCCTGCTGGAACTCGCGCAGACTCTCTGCCGGCATGGCGCTCCCGCGATATGCGACCCCGTACTGAGGCAGAAACTCGCGCAGATCTACGCCGAAATCGAGGTCATGCGCGTGAACCAGATGCGTTCCATCAGCCGCGTGAGCCAGAACGGAACCCCCGGTCCCGAAGGTTCTCTGCAGAAGCTCTTCTGGAGCGAACTCAATCAGCGGTTCCAGCAGGTAGCGCAGGAAGTCCTCGGTCCATTCGCGCAACTCGAAAAGGGCAGTCCCTTCGCCTTTGACGATGGCCAGTGGGCGTACTCGTATCTCCGCGCTCGCGGCAACACCATCGAGGCCGGCACCTCGGAGGTGCAGCGCAACATCATCGGCCACTTTGTCCTCGGCCTGCCGAGGAGCTACTGATATGCCAGGCGTGGCGCAAACACTCCTGTTTGCCGCGTCGGGACTCATCTCGACGCTTTTCGAGGTAGCTGCCAAGTCGCGGCGACAGCCCGTCGGTGACCTTGCTCTACTTGACGCCACCAACCCCTAGGACACTCCTATGCAATTCGGACTCACCGAAACCCAGCAGATCCTGAAGAATACGGCGCGCGACTTCTTCCCCAACGAGTGTCCCATCGCAGAAGTGCGCCGCCTCATGGAGATCGACGGAGCCTACGACCCCTCTCTCTGGCGCAAGATCGCGAGCCATGGCTGGACCGGCATTCTCTTCGACGAAGACTCGGGAGGCATGGGACTCGGCCTCGTCGAAGCCGCAGTCGCCGCCGAGGAGATGGGCCGCGCGCTCCTTCCCGGCCCCTATTTCTCGACCGTCTTCCTCGCCGGTCCTCTGCTCGACGCACTTCCGCGAGGCCGACATCATCTGCCCGCCATCTGCGAAGGCCGCTGCCGCGCCACTGTCGCGCTGCTCGAGGAAAGCGCTTGCTGGCAGCCTTCCGCCGTCGAATTGAAACTGCGCAACGGCCGCCTCAACGGCACTAAGCTCCTCGTGACCGACGCGGGCTCAGCCGATCTGATCTTTTGTGTTGCACGTTCTGGGAGCGATCTAGCGATCGCGAGTGTCTCTGCTTCCGACCCAGGTGTTTCCATTGGCCGCATGCCCTCGATCGATCGCACCCGCCAGTTGTACTCGGTGACCTTCGACGATGTTCCCGCTGACGTGCTTGCGCGAGGCCAGGAGGCCCAGTCCGCTCTCGCCCGCGCCCTCGATGTTGCCACTTTGGCCCTGGCTGCCGAGATGGTGGGCGGCATGCAGCGCATTCTCGACCTCACCGTCGAGTACGCCAAGACCCGCAAGCAGTTCGGCAAGCCAATCGGACAGTTTCAAGCCGTCCAGCACCAGTGCGCCGACATGATGCTGCTGACCGAAAGTTCGCGTTCCGCAGTCTACTACGCCGCGTGGGCGCTCGACCAGGGAGCCGCCGAAGCCTGCATGGCGGTCTCCATCGCCAAGTCATACGCCAGCGATGCGTACCGCGAGGTGGGCAATCGCGGGATCCAGGTGCATGGCGGCATGGGATTCACCTGGGAGAACGACATTCACCTCTACTACCGCCGCGCCAAGGCCTCGGAAATCGCGTTCGGCGATGCCATCTTCCATCGCGAGCGCATCGCGCGCACCGTGATCGATGAGCGCGTCGCTCAGGAGTCCGCTTTGGGCGCATCCAGAAGCATGTAGGTCACGATCGCGAGCCCCACACTCCGCCGATGCTCATCCGAAAGATCCACCTGTCCAACGCAGATACGGGAACCGATCCGCACCAGCCGGGAACGAGCGCGCAGCCGCCCGGCCGTCACCGGACGAAAGTAGTTGACCTTCAACTCCACCGTGGTGAAGCGTCGCGAGCCTCCGAAGTGGTGCTGCAGCGCGCAGCCTACGGCTGCATCGGCGATGCTCGCCGTGACCCCGCCGTGCACCGCGCCCGCACTGTTCAACAACTCGGGACGAATGCGAACCTGAAGCGTAATCCCGTCCTTATGGGCGCGCACCAGTTCCAGTCCCACCAGTTCATTGAAGGCGTGCCGCAGCAGGAAGTCCCAGTTTTTCGTGGAAGTTTTTTTCGGGCGATCCAAGTCCTGGTGATTTTAGCATTGTCGAGGCGAAATGAAAATGACGAGCCCTGTTTTGAAAGATAAGGTCGCAGTGGTCACAGGCGCGAGCCGCGGTATTGGCCGGGCAATCGCCCAGGCCTTTGCTCGCGAAGGCGCCGCCGTAGTGATTTGCGGCCGCAAGCAGGAAACGCTGGAGCAGGTGAAAGCGGAAACCACTAGCGTTCCCGGCACGATCCATCCGCACGCCTGTCACGTAGGGCGTGCCGATCAGATCCGCAGCCTGGTGGATGCCTGCCATCGCGAGTTCGGCCGCATCGACATCCTGGTGAACAATGCCGCGACCAACATCGCGCAGGAGCCCGTGCTGCAGATCGATGAGGCCAAGTTCGACAAGATGGTGGAGATCAACTTGAAGAGCGCCTTTCGTCTGATCCAGGCCATGGCTCCGGGCATGTGCGAGCGCGGTTGGGGATCGATCATTAACATTGCGTCGATTTCCGGCGTACGGCCCCAATATCTAGGTATGCTCTACAGCATGACGAAAGCGGCACTGATCATGATGACGCAATCGTACGCGCTTGAACTGGGACCGCGCGGGGTTCGTGTGAATGCCATTGCCCCCGGCATGATCCAGACCGTTCTGAGTGAATATTACTGGAAGGACGACGCGCGGCGCGAGAAGATCCTCGAAGAGCAACCTATCAAGCACCTCGGCCAGCCTGAAGAGATCGCCGAGCTGGCCCTCCTGCTGGCGAGCGACCGCGGCTCCTACATCACCGGCCAGACGATGATCGTGGATGGCGGCCGGCTGCTGCCCTGATCGTATGACCGTTCGAGACAAAGTCGTAGTCGTTACCGGAGGCGCCGAAGGAATCGGCCGCGCATTATGCCGCCGCTTTGCCTCCGAAGGCGCGCGTGCGGTAATCGTTGTCGATTTGAACGCCGCGGGCGCTGCGGAGGTGGCTAGCGAGATCGGAGGATCGGCCCTTCCCGCCGATGTCTCGTGCGAGGCCGATATCGCCGCGGTCGTTCACTCCGTGACCGAGCAACATGGCGCGATCGATCTCTTCTGTTCGAACGCCGGGATCATCATTGAGGGCGGAGTCGAGGTGCCGGACGACGCGTGGCAGTCGATCTGGGGCGTGAACGTGATGGCACACCTGTACGCCGCCCGCGCCGTGCTTCCCGGAATGCTCGCGCGCGGCAGCGGCTATCTGCTACAGACCGTCTCCGCGGCCGGACTCCTCTCGCAGATCGGCTCCGCGCCGTACGCTGTCACCAAGCATGCCGCACTCGCGCTCGCCGAGTGGCTGGCGATTGCGCATGGCGATCAAGGGATCAAGGTTTCGGTGCTCTGTCCACAAGGCGTGCGGACGAACATGCTGCTCCGGCCCCGTCCCGGCGGAGAGTCGTTCTTGATGGCCACCGCGATCCAGCCGGAGGATGTGGCGCAAGCCGCGATCGAAGGACTGGCTGACGAACGATTCCTGATTCTGCCGCACCCGGAAGTGGCCGAATACTTCCGCCGCAAGGGTTCAGACTACGATCGGTGGCTCCGCGGCATGCGCCGCTTGCAGGCGTCGACCAACAAATAGTTGCCAGACGTAGCGCATCTACTCGCATTCCATCCACGAAGCCAGTGCGCTCGAACTCGGACCGCGCGGGGTCCGCGTGAACGCCATGGCTCCCGGCGCGCTGCCTCGCTGAGCGTAACCTTTCCGCCCCGGTGGAGTATTGACCTTTTTGCGAACTCTCGCCCTTCATCGGTCGTAGTAGGTTTAGAGGCCAAATGCTGAAACTGGGCAGTACGTTGCGATACACCTTCAGGCAGTTCCGGAAATCGCCGGTATTTACCGCCGCGGCCACCTTGACGCTGGCTCTGGGAATCGGTGGGACCACCGCGATCTTCACCATAATCCACGCGGTGATGTTGCGTTCCTTGCCTGTGGCGGACCCGGCGCTGCTCTATCGCGTCGGCGATGGCGACGATTGCTGCGTGGAAGGCGGCCCGCAGGATCGCTGGGGAATGTACTCCTATCCTCTCTTCGAGCGGCTCAAAGCGTCGTCGCCGGAGTTCGACGAGATCGCGGCCTTCCAGGCCGGTGGCCAGCGTGTCAGCGCGCGGCGTGAGGGCAGCTCACTGGCGGCGAAGCCTCTCCGCTCCGAGTATGTGACCGGCAATTATTTCTCGACGCTCGGCGTGCGGCCGTTCGGCGGAAGGCTGCTCTCTGCTGACGATGACCGTCCATCTGCTCCGCCGGTGGTGGTGATGAGCCATCAGACATGGCAGACCGAATACGGCGGGGACGCGTCGGTGGTTGGCTCGACCTTCGTGGTCGAGGGCCACCCCTTCACAGTAATCGGTGTTGCGCCGCCGGGATTCTTTGGCGAAACTCTGCGTGGCGATCCGCCCGCGATCTGGATCCCGCTGCAACAGGAGCCGCTAATCGCCGGCGACGGCGCGCTGCTGCATCAATCGGTGGGAGCGTGGCTGCGCGTCATCGGCCGGTTACATCCGGGCACTGCCACCGCCGCCATCGCTCCGCGGCTGACCGGCGTGCTGCGGCAGTGGATCGCACACGATTCCGGTTATCCCTCCAACTGGATGCCGGATATCCTTCGCACGCTACCCAACCAGGTCATCAACGTGGTTCCCGCAGGCGGGGGTGTCGCCGAAATGAAGGAGTCGTATGGGCGCAGCCTCCAGATCCTGCTGGGGGTCTGCGGTATGGTGCTGCTCATCGCGTGTGCCAACGTTGCCAACCTGCTCCTGGCGCGTGCGGTCGCCCGGCGGGGGCAGACTGCGCTTAGGCTGGCGTTGGGAGCGAGCCGCCGCCAAATCATTGGCCAGGCGCTGTTCGAGTCGGTCCTGTTTGCGATTGGCGGTGGAATCGCCGGCCTCGTGGTCGCCGTGCTTGCCGCCCGTTTGCTGCTCGCCCTGGCATTTCGTGGCGCCAGTTTCATTCCCCTCAGTACGCTGCCGTCTCCGCTCGTCCTCGCTTTCGCATTTGCCGTATCCCTCCTGACGGGTATCCTCTTTGGCGCGGCGCCGGCCTGGTTCGCCACCCGTACCGATCCTCTGGAAGCCCTGCGAGGCGCGGGCCGCAGCACCGCCGACGGTGCTTCGTTGACGCGAAAGGCGCTCCTGATCGTGCAGGCGGCTCTCTCCGTCGTCTTGGTGGCAGGCGCTACCATGATGGCGCGCAGCCTCGACAAACTTGAACACCAGCAATTCGGATTTCGCACCGATGGCCGCGTGCTGGTGTCATTGAACCGGCCCCCGGCAACTTACACTCAGCCGCAATTAGCTGCGCTTTACCGCCAGATTCAAGACGGCGTGAATCGACTGCCAGGTGTGACCGGATCGGGCCTTGCCTTGTACAACCCGCTCACCGACAACTGGGGCGAACTCATCTTCGTGTCCGGCCATCCTCCAGCCAAGATGAGCGGAGACTCGGGCTCCTCGTGGGACCGAGTGAGCGCCGAGTACCTGCAAAACCTCGGGGTGACGCTGGCCCGTGGACGCTATTTCGCTGCCAGCGACACCGAAACCACCGAACCGGTGGCCATTGTGAATGAGGCCTTCGTGAAGCGCTTCTTCCGCAGTGACGAAGATCCCATTGGCCAGCATTTCGGCCTCGATATGCCGGAGAATGCCGGCACGTTCCGCATCATCGGCATCGCGCACGACGCCAAGTTCGCGGGCTTTGCCCTGCGCAGTCCGGCGCGCCCCATGTTTTTCGTTCCGCTGGCGCAGACAGTCCCATACAAAGACCCCCTTCTCAAGAGAATCGAGCTGGCATCCCACTTCGCCAGTGGCATCCTGCTGGTGACGAATGCCGCGCCGGGCGCAATCGAGCCGCTGATGACTCGCGTCCTGACAGGCGTGGACCCTAATCTCACCATCAACAGCGTGCGGACCATTGAGCAACAGTTGGAACTGTCGTTCGGCCAGGAACGCACGGTATCGAGTCTGGCGGGGCTCTTCGGCCTCGTGGCGCTGTTGCTCGCAGCCGTGGGACTCTATGGAGTGACGGCCTACACCGTTGCGCAGCGCACCAATGAGATCGGCATCCGCATGGCACTGGGCGCCGACCGCGCCACGGTAGTGAACTACGTTCTCCGTGAGGCCTTGATGCGTGTCGTACTCGGGCTGGCGCTGGGAATTCCGCTGGCCATCGGCGCGGGACGGCTGATCAGCAACCAACTCTACCAGGTTTCGTTCTGGGACCCGGTCGCGCTGGCGGTAGCAGCGGGTGCCCTCGCCGCCTGCTCCGCCGTGGCCGCGATGATCCCGGCCAGCGTGGCCGCCTCCATATCGCCCATGACCGCACTCCGGACCGAGTAGCCAATCCTGCGCAATGGCGGGTTCTGCAACTACAGTGACCAGTCCTCATTGAAGAAGCCCGCGCTCCGCACTTTGCCTGTCGCGATGTCAATCATCGCCCAGTCGGGCAGCTTCGGTGTTTGCAAAGAGTTGCTCTTGGCGGCGTAGTCGGCGAAAGTGAAGCCGCTGTTTAAGACGACGTACTTCTTCGGATTCAGGGGATTCGGAAAGATCAGAATCGGTGCGACCCCTTCCTTCGGCCACTTGACCGGCAGCCGATCCATGATCCGCGCCAGGATCCGGTTACTCCCCGGGTCGCCCCACAAGATGAGATTGCTCGACGCAATATCGGCATCCGTTACGTCGCGATCATCGCGCACCTGCGCATCGCCGCGGAACTGCCGGCGCCACTCGAAGATCGCCTTCTGCTCTTGCGCCTTCACCCAGGCTGCGATAGCCGGCGCCTGCGGCGTACCGGTCGGTGAGACGAACAGAAAATTATCCAGGAACGCATCGTCCACCGGACCTTGCACGCCGTGGTGCTTGTGTAGCCCGGGAATCTCCGCGCTCTCCACCACTGTCCATTGATTGCCGGCCTTCCGGAAATGCGCTACCCACGAGCGGTCGGAGAACGGTCCTGGGGCCGTCAGCTTCTGCCCATTGATGGCTACTACCGGACGATGCGCCACGTCGAGCGGACAACCTCCAGTTCCCATCTCCAACGTGAATGCCGCGACGTTGCTCGTCTCCACGTCCACCGCACTATCGCCCGCGATGGAAGCGTTCAGACGCGCGCGCTCCCAATGCTTGTCAAGCGCGTCCACAGTCACCCACTTCATGCGGTTATACGCCAATGTCCAGGTAGTGAAGCGGACCTTCCGGGGATACGGATCGCGGCCGGCTTCCGCGATCGCATCCAGCATTGCCGCAATTTGGATTTTCGAATCGGGATGGTATTTGTGCGCCGTCTGCGGCCCCACCACGCGCGTCAGGCGCATGCCCTCTTCGGCCATCGCCTGTTCCATCATGTCGGCTGCCTGCTTCTGCGGGTCGATCTCGCCGTTGTAGGCGATCGTCGTGGTGTTGTACAGGTTGGCCGCATAGTCCGTGGCGTCGTACAGGTGCCACAGCTTTTGCTCCCACCATGGAGGCGCGCCTTCGCCCGTGAGTTTTAGCTTCTGATACTGCGCCGTCTCGCTGAACCCCGCGCCCGGAGCCACCGCGGCCCACAACCCGGCGAAATGCGCGCCGATGTGCCATGCGGTAGCGCCGCCCATGCTGAAGCCACGATCGATGACGCGGTTCTCATCGATCGCATACTGGCGCTTGACCGCGTCGAGCGCTTCGAAGAGGTCCACTTCGCCCGCGAACTTGCTGGCATTGCAGAACCGCCCATACAGGTGCAGCACGATCGTGTCACGCGGCGAGAACTCGCCCGGGTTACGCATGCGGTCGGCCAGGAAGTTGACCTCGCTGAGCGTCTCGCTCCGGCCATGGAACCATGTGTCCAGTCTCCATCGGTGCGCGGCGGCCGGCGAATAGGAAGGCGGCACCACCAGCCCGTACGGCTGGACGCTCTGGTCGATTTTCGACCGGTAGCCTCGAACCACCAACCCGGTCGCTGTGGTCCATGGAGCCTTTCCATCGGCAAGTTGGGCCGCGCGCTCCTCGCCGCGTTCCAACAGATTCTTCGCCTTGGCAAACTCGTCCGCCTTGAAGAACTCGTTGTACTGGAGCGCGTACCGCACAGCTTCGTGAAAGATCAGGAGGTCGGGCAGCAGCGGATGGTTGGGCGCGATCTTATCGATCGATGCGCGCAAATGATGCAGACCAGCCTCCAGTTCAGCACGCGTCTGCGCCGGCAACTCGACACCTGGAGGCGGGACCGTCTTCGGCGGCGCGGCCGCGTTCTGCGCCAGACCAGCAGCAGCACTGAGAACCGATAGGGCAAGCAGTCTCATCACAGCATCCAGTCCTCGTTGAAGAATCCGGCCAGCACGATTTTGCCGGGGTACCGGTCGTTGGGCGGAGTGCTCGTGTCCACCACGGCGTAGTCGGGCAGTTTGGGAATCTGCCGCGCGTTGTTCAGGTAATCGAACTCGCGGAAGGTGAAGCCGCTGTTGACCACGACGTATTTCTTCGGATTCAGCGGATTCGGATAGATCAGGATCGGCGCGTGGGTGCTGGCTGCGTAACGGTTCTTGCCGACAACTACACCATCGGCCGTCCACTTCACCGGAAGCCTGTCAGCGATGCGCGCCAGCACCTTGTTGCTGCCCGGATCGCCCCACAGGATCAGGTTGCTCGCCGCGATCTCGGCGTCGGTGACGTCCTTGTCATCCTTCACCTGCGCCTCGCCGCGGAATTGACGCCGCCACTCTGTGATCGCATGTTTCTCCTCGGAGGCGACCCATGGCGCGACGCCCGGCGCGAGCGGCGTGCCAGTCGGGGTGACGAACAAGAAGCTATCGAGAAAGGCATCGTCCACTGGCCCCTGCAGGCCGTGGCGCTTGTGCATGCCTGGGAGGCCTGCGATCTCGCCCAGGGTCCACTTGCCGCCATCCTTGCGAAAGTGCGCAGTCCAGGAGCGGTCCGACATGGGCCCAGGGGCCGTCACCTTTTGCCCATCGATCGTAACCACCGCCTGCCGCGCCAGGTCCAGCGGACATCCGCCCGATCCCATTTCCAAAGTGAAGGCCGCGACGTTCGAAGTGGCCACGTTCACCCCACTCTCGCCGGTGATCTCCGCATCCAGCCGTGCGCGCTCCCAGTGCTTCTCCATCGCGTCCAACGTAACCCACTTCATCTGGTTGTAGGCCAGCGTCCATGTCGTGAAGCGGACTTTACGCGGATAGGGATCGCGCCCTCGCGCCGCGATCGCATCCAACATGCGGTCGATCTCGATTTTCGATTCCGGATGGTAACGATGCGGCGTCTGCGGCCCCACTACGCGGATCATCCGCAGACCCTCTTCGGCCATCGCCTTCTCCATCATGTCCGCTGCCTGCTTCTGGGGATCGATCTCGCCGTTATAGGCAATAGTCGGCGTGTTGTAGAGATTGATGGCGTAGTCGGTGGCGTCGTAGAGGTGGTACAGCTTCTGTTCCCACCACGGCGGAGCGTCGTCGCCGGTCAACTTGAGGTGCAGGAACTGAGCCGACTCGCTGAACCCCGCTCCGGGCGCCACGGCGGCCCAGAGCCCGGCGTAGTGTGTGCCGATGTGCCATGCCGATCCGCCGCCCATGCTGAAGCCGCGCACCAGAATCCGATTGTCGTCGATCGCGTAGTGGCGCTTCACGGCGTCCATGGCTTCGAAAAGATCCACCTCGCCTGCAAATTTGCTGGCATTGCAGAATCGCCCGTAGAGATGCAGGACGATCGTGTCGCGCGGCGAGAATTCGCCTATGTTGCGCTCGCGGTCTGCCAGGAAGTTAACCTCGCTGAGCGTCTCGTTGCGTCCGTGAAACCAGGTGTCGAGTCGCCATCGATGCGGCGCGGTCGTCGAGTACGAAGGCGGCACCACCAGTCCATATGGCTGCACGCTCTTATCGATTTTTGAGATGTAGCCTCGAACGACGAGCCCGGTTGCGGTGGTCCACGGCGCCTGCCCCTGCGCGAGTTGCGCTGCCCGCTCTTCGCCGTGGGCTAGCAGGACCTTCGCCTTGGCGATCTCGTCGGCCTTGAAGAACTCGTTGTACTGAAGCGCGTAGCGGACGGCTTCCTGGTAGATGAGCACGTCGGCGATGAGCGGGTTCTTCTGCAGCTTACTGGTGGCGGTGCGGAGCCGTGCCAGCCCGGCCTCGAGCTCGGCGCGGTCGGTCGAAGGCACCTCGATTCCTGGCGGTGGGACGGGCTTCGACGCAGGCTGTGCGGAAAGCAGCGAGGCCGCAAGCGGCAAGACACAGAGCACGCATCTCATCTTGCCGCTATTATCCTACTCTTCGAATGGACTCCTCCGACCAGAGTTTCGTGACGGGCCGCGTGGCGCCTTTCTGCCACTTTCGTCAACGTCGATGGCACAGGAGATCGGCCATTTGGCATCAGGCAGGCAAAGCGCTCGCCCCTCCCTGAAGCCGCAGAATATGGATTTCGTGGCGCAGGCGCTTTCGTCTGCGTTTGCCACTCACGGCTCCAGGAGCGATTACCCGATCACTGCCAAATTATTTAGGCTGCGCAACAATCCGAAGGTATGGCTTGGGCGACTTCCACCCATCGGGATACTTCTGTCTGGCCTCGTCGTCCGTTACCGCGGGCAATATGATGACATCTTCACCAGGTTTCCAATTGACCGGCGTGGCGACTTTGTGTGAGGCCGTAAGTTGCATGGAATCGAGCACCCGCAGCACTTCGTCAAAGTTACGCCCGGTGCTCATAGGGTAGACGAGCATCAGCTTGATCTTCTTATCCGGACCGACCACAAACACCGTGCGCACCGTGGCGTTGGTCGCCGCCGTGCGGCCTTCGGACGTATTTCCCGAGTCGGCCGGAAGCATATCGTAAAGCTTCGCGACTTTGAGTTCCGGGTCGCCAATCATCGGATAGTTCACCCGGTGTCCCTGCGTCTCTTCAATGTCCCCTGCCCATTTTCCGTGGCTGGCCACCGGATCGACACTCAAGCCGATCACCTTGCAGTTGCGCTTCGCGAATTCGGGCTGCAAGCCGGCCATGTAGCCTAGTTCGGTGGTGCAGACGGGAGTGAAATCTTTCGGATGCGAGAACAGAATGGCCCAGCCATTGCCGATCCATTCGTGGAAGTGGATCGTGCCTTCAGTCGTCTCAGCAGTGAAATCAGGGGCTTCGTCGTTGATACGTAAACTCATCTTCTGTCTCCTAGCGATTCAATTGGTTAACACCAGAACTTAGCTCATTGAGGGAGCAGGGTTCAGACGGGCAGCATCCCAAGCCGCAAGACCGTCTGCCATTCTCGATTATACGGATGATCCCATATTCGTGGAGGATGCTGGCCGAGATCGAAATGCGGACTCAGGCAAGCTCCGCCCCCATCGCCAAGATCCGCCCCCAACGCAATCCGATGAAGTGGTTCAGGAAGCTGCTCTTGCCAGCCTTGAATCGTCCCAATATGGCGACGCTGATTTCCTCTTGCTCCACCGCCGCACTTGCGCTCGCGAGAAGGTGGGACAGCGCGGCGATCTCATAGGGCGCCGCCAAATCTGCCGCCAAATCCAGAGCCACCTGAAAAGAAGCGGACGCGGCCATCGGTAACAGCGGGTTTTGTTTAAAAGAATGTCCGGTTTCTAGTGCTGCTGAGTGGATGTTTTGAGTCCTCGAAATCATGGCTCCTCACACGCAGGAGCCATCATTCCCGAGCATGCCCGAGACGGTTGATGGCGGGCTCCATCACCGACGGTCTACCCGGATTATAGCGTCCTTGATTGAAGCGATTGGAGAAGGCGGGCGCGGACATCACTCCTATGCACCAACCCCTTCAGTTGCCGCTAGCTCAGGCCCCGGAATCTCCGCCGCTCCCTGAGCCAGTTCGCCCGCTTCAACCCGCTCGTGCACTCCCGCTCGCCGCGCTTCTTCCTCGCTCATCCGAGTTCCTTTCCAACCGGACCTCCCACTCCAGTTTGAGGCGAAACTCTATTGAGGTGCCAAGACGGCGGTCTCTTTTCCCTGTCTTCTCTGCGTTTTTCTCCGCGCCTTCGCGCCTCCGCGGTGAGATCTCCGCCTGCCCGATGCGGGTAAGATAGAATGAACCGCTTGCAATGTCCAGAACCCATACACCAATTACCGACGACCTTGCCAACTATATCCGCGAAGTGACCTTGCGTGAACCCGAGGCACTTCGCAAGCTTCGCGAGGAAAGCGAGAATCACCCCCGCGCCAGCATGCAGACGTCTCCCGAACAGGGGCAGTTCCTGCACTTGATGGCGCTCGTCACGGCGGCCCGCAAGACCCTGGAGGTGGGAGTCTTCATGGGCTACAGCTCCACCTGGGTCGCCCTTGCGTTACGTTCCGGAGGCAAAGTGATCGCCTGCGATGTGAGTGAAGAGTACACCACGCGTGCGAGACAAACCTGGCGCGAGGCGGGCGTGCAGGATCGCGTGGAATTGCGCCTGGCGCCGGCTCTGGAGTCGCTCGATGGGATGCTCTCGGACGGGCAGGCCGGCTCGTTCGATTTCGCTTTCATCGATGCCGATAAGGGCAACTACGCGAATTATTACGAGCGCGCGATGCAGTTGCTGCGTCCCGGCGGGCTCATCGCCGTCGACAACGTACTGTGGGATGGTTCGGTGATCGATCCCTCCGACCAATCGGCGGACACCGAAGCGATCCGCGCATTCAATCGCAAGCTGCATTCCGATTCGCGTGTGGCGCTCAGCATGGCTACCATGGGGGATGGACTGACACTCGCGTGCAAACTCTGATTCCTGGCCTGTTCCCGTGCTATGCGCCCGGCGACCGGCCTGCCGTGGCCGCTATGGCTGCCTTCCTGGAGCGCGGCGCCGACGTGCGCATCTATCTGGATGAAGGCGAGATTCGACCCGGCGAGGACTTGATCTCGAAAGCGCGCGACGCGCGCACAGCGGAGATCGTCGTGGTGTTCTTTTCAAGGCTATCGATGCCGGCGCGCTGGGCGCGGGCGCAATGGGAGGACGCTCTCGTGAAGGAGCCGGCTGATGAAAATGTGCGCATCGGCTTCGTCCGCTGCGACGATTGTTCGCCGCCCGCGGTCCTTCGTCCCCGTTTTGAATTTGCCGGCCTGCCCACCAAATCTCTGCGCGAATTGAAGCGCTGGGTGCGCCATCGCGAGCCGGCCTACTTTCCTCCCGCGGCGCCTGGATGCTCCGGCGGCGAAGCCGATCTCGAAGTGCTCGGTATCGCACTGGCCGATCGCGCAGGCACCGAGACGGTGGCCGATCTCGGCTTGGCCTTCGAGTTCGTGCGCGCCTATCGCGAGGATTTCGACGAGATTCTCGTGCTGGAGTGCGGCGATCGCAGCGTTACCGCGCTGGCCGGCGATCTGGGAGCGCAACTTGGACTCTCGCTGGAGGGCGATCTCGACAGCAATCTGGAGCGCCTGCGCGAATTCTGTGCGGCGCGGCGCTTTCTGCTCCTTCTGGCGGACGCCGGTACACCCGACGCGCAAGAATTCGCTTTCGGCGGCCGCAGTTCCACGCTGATCGTGACCGGCGGAGGACTCGATCCCTCGCACGACACGCTGCGGCGCGTGCAGCAAGCCTTCGAAAAACCCGATACGTCCGCCAGTTGGGCTGAGCTTTGTGTCCTGGCACGCACCGGCCTGCGCCTGACCCGCGACCAGCGCCGCGTGGCCGAGTGCTACGAGCTGATGCAACTCTGGTACGCCGCGGCCGAGGCTCGAGGCGACCGCAAAGTGTTGGCCGAAGCCTCCCGCGAGATGGCGTGGATTCTGGAAGGCTGGGGCCGCGAAGAAGAAGCACGGCACCTGGAACGCCAGCGCACCGCCGATTTCGAAGACCAGATGCTGCTGCCGTTTTGAGTTTCTATTGCTGCCGCAAAGAAACCATGGGATCGATGCGCGCCGCCTTCCACGCGGGAATCGCGCTGGCCATCACCGCCGCCAGCACCACGAAGATCGGAATCCCCGCAAACGTCAGCGGATCGAGCACGGGCACGCCGTAGAGCAGGCTGGCCAGCCATCGCGCTGCGCCGCCTGCCGCGGCCAGTCCGATCGCCAGCCCTCCTGCCGTGAGCAGCAGACCGCTGCGAACGACCATGACCACCACCTCCCGACGGCCAGCTCCCAACGTCATGCGAACGCCGATCTCCGCGCTTCGCAGCCTCACTGTATATGCCAGCAGACCGTACAGGCCGATCAACGCCAGCAGCACCGCAATCCCGGCGAATGCCGCGAGCAGCACCGTCTGGAAACGCCTGCGCGCCGCGGACCCCGAGATGCGCTGGCGCATTGTCTCCACGTTCGTGAGGGAGATGCCGGGATCGACTTCGCGGACGGCCTGCCGTACTGCCGATACCATGGATTCCGGGGCCAGTGCGGTCTGAATAGCCAGATTGTCACCGAACCACGACGGCTCATACAGCGTTGGCTGGGGACGCTTCTCCAGGCTCGAATGCCGGACGTCGGCGACCACTCCGACAATCGTGGACCATTGGTTTCCCGGCGTTCCACGCTGCACCCGGCCGCCCAATGCGTTTCCGTCTGGGAAATAGGTCTTCGCGAAACCCTCGCTCACTACCACCGATTGCGGAACGCGAAGGGGCTGATCGGGATTGTCGGCCGCCGTCAGAAACCGCCCGGCGACCAACCGCATCTGCATCGCCTGGAAGTACTCTCCCGCGGTGAGGCGTAAGTCAGCCTGCTGATTCGGGCGGTTCGCGTAGCCGTCCACCCGGAATGTCGACGTGCTCTCGTGGTGGCTGAGCGGCAGGACGCTTGTAATTCCCATCACTGTGACGCCTGGCAGCGCCGAAACGCGCGTCACAATTTCCCGGTTGATCGCACTCAGACGTCCGGGCCGCCTCTCAAAGACCAGCTCCGCTGTAAGCGTGGAGGGGGCGAATCCCTTGTCTTCGCCCTGCACCTTGGCATAGCTGCGCAACAGCAGCACCGCGCCGACCAGCAGCACCACAGCGAGTGCGACATTGGCCACGACCAGGCTGGAGTGAATCCGCGACGAACCACCCGGCGTGCCGCGCCCTCCCTGCCGCAACAAGTCGCTCACTTGAACCCGCGCCGCCACGATTGCCGGCAGAATTCCGAACAAGATGCCGGTCGCCACGGAAATTGCCAGGGCGAACACCAGCACGCGACCGTCGAGCGCCGTATCTTCGAAGCGCGGAATATCGCCGGGGTTCAAGCGGACGAGGATTTTCAAGATCGCCACACTGGCCGCCGCTCCCAGCACTCCGCCGGCCGTCGAGAGCAGCAGCGATTCCGTCAGTAACTGGCGCATGAGCCGCGCCTTCGGCGCTCCCAGCGCGCTCCGCACGCCCATCTCGTGTACCCGGCCCGCGGCACGCGCCATCAACAGGCTGGCCACGTTGCCGCAGGCGATCAGCAGGACCAGAATCACCGCGCCCGCGAGTAAGCGCATGAGCGTGCGCACCGGTCCCACCGACGTCTCGATGAACGGCACCAGCAGCGACTCCATCCCTCGCATCTCGGGAAGATTCAGTGGATCGAGGTGCGCTTCGATCGCGGACATTTCGGATTGCGCTTGCGCCAGGCTCACACCGGGACGGAGGCGGCCGATTGCGGCATCGAAGCCCGACATTCGATTCGAGCTTTGTTTAGGGGTCAGAGCCGCGGGAATCCAAACGTCGGTGTGCTTGAGCCGCGCCAGGGCCACCGGGAAATCGGTATCGTGCGGATAGCCAAAATCCTCGGGCATTACGCCGGCGATGCGAAACGAACTGCCGTTTAGCCGCAACTCGCGCCCCAACACGCTTCGATCTGCCTGGAATTGCGAACGCCAAAGGTTATAGCTGATTACCGCGACGCGTTCTTTCGAAGAGTCGTCGTCCTGCGGAACGATGGCGCGGCCCAACAGTGGCGTGGCCTGCAAGGTCTCGAAGAAATTGCCGAGCACCAGGCCAGCGCCAATCCGGACGCCGCCGCCATCGGAGTCGAGCGTCAACATCTTCTGCTGGACCCCCGTGATTTCCGTAAAAGATCGGCTGGATTGCCGCCAGGCGAGGACATCGGCAAAGGATGGCGCCATCTCGCGAGGCAGGCTCGCATAGCGCGGCAGCGGTGTCCACAGGTAGACCAGGCGCTGCGCATCGCCGTAGGGCAGATCGCGAATCAATACGGCATTGATGACACTGAAGATCGTCACCGCCGCACTGATGCCAAGGGCCAGAGCCAGGATGGCGGTTGCGGCGAACGCTGGAGACTTGGCCAGCACGCGAGTGCTGTGGCGGAGGTCCCGCTGCAAGATGAGGAGGTGCTCCTTGGGCGCTGTACGCGCGACGTCGGCAATCAGTTCGAGCCAAAGGAGCAGGCGCGATTCCGTGGCCAGTCTTGAGGCCACGAGGCGCTCCATTTCGGGCGCATACTCCTCTCGAAATTCGGCTGGATACGCCAGCAGCAGCGCGCGATACCATCCGCTCGCGTGAAACGCCATGCAGCCACTATAACGTAACTCGATATAATGTCAAGCGTTCGAGTGGGTCCTGCGCTCCGGGGAACCCGGTATTTTTTCGCACTTTTCCGTGGCCACGGTACGATGACTGGCGCCGATTGTCTGAAACGCACAAAGGGAAAGTCCAACTTATCTACATCGGCGCGAAGGGTCCTCAGCTTCGATCGGCCAAAATGGCCCGATTTGCCGTAAAGGTCCGCTTACTGAGGTAAGGAGCCTTATGCAGACGTGTCCTTTCCATATCCGTGAAGTTCCATCTTCCAGTCCCGTCGTAACGGATCCCACCGACCCGTCACGCCGAACTGTTTTTCCAGAACCTGTCCTGGCCACCCGTAACATCCAGGGAAGCATTATTCCGGGATTCAGTAAGAGCCATCGGCTTCTGGTGTTTCTTGGGGTGAGAGCCAGGGGTGGAGATCTCAGTACTTTCAAGCAATGGCTCAAAGCGCAAATTCCGTTCATCGCTACCGCTGACGAAGTGCTCGCCTTCAACGCCATTTTCAAATCGGCGCGACAACGCCGTGCCCGCGAAGGAACAGTGAAGTCCACCTGGATGAATATCTGCTTCTCCGCTCGCTTTCTGGCGCAACTCAACCCTTCGGCGAAGTCGTTCCGGGATGCCGCTTTCCAGGCGGGCCTGGCACAACGTTCCTCTCTGTTGGGCGATCCCGGGGACGGCCCGTTCAGTCCCGGCAATTGGCTGATCGGCGGACCGCATAACGAACCCGACGCCATGATCATCATCGAAGCCGACGACCGCAACGACATGCTCGACGAGTTCCTGCGGATCCAGGAAACCATCGAAGCCTCGAACCTCTCCAGCGGCGATAGCCGGATCGACGTCCTGTTTACGGATGAGGGAGCCAACCTGCCTGAGCCGTTGACCGGTCACGAGCATTTCGGCTTTTTGGACGGTGTGTCGCAGCCTGGACTCCGCGGTCTGCTTTCGCCCGACCCCACCGATGTGCTTACTCTGCGCCAGAATCCGAACAATCGGGACCTGCCGGAAGATCCTTCGAAACCGCCATCACCTACCAACCAGATCAAGCCTGCACAGGGCAAGCCCGGTCAGGATCTGCTGTACCCCGGAGAGTTCGTATTCGGTTACCCCAAGCAGATCAAGACTTCGGACCCGAATGCCGATGGCCCCAATCCGAATCCTGGCCCCGACTCGCTGCGGGATCCCTTTGGCACCGGTCAGGTAGGGCCGGACTGGGCGAAGGACGGCTCGTTTCTCGTCTTCCGCCGCTTGCGGCAGAATGTCGGCGGCTTTCACCAGTTCCTGCACGACACGGCGCGTGGTCAGAACGTGTCCGACCCGCCCAACGCCAGCGGACCCCGGCTGGTGGGATCGAAGTTTGTCGGAAGGTGGCCCAGTGGCGCTCCCGTCGAGCGGGTTCCCGCCGCCGAGAATCCGGCACTGGGAGACGACGATTGCAAGAACAACAACTTCGAGTTCCAGGGCGACACGGATCCGGTCATCCCCGGGCCGGGCGATCCGCTGGCATGCTCTGACAACGATCCTGTCAACTTCCCACTCGCCAAGGCGGACGCGGACGGCTCGCGGTGTCCGTTCTCGGCGCATATTCGCAAGGCGTACCCCCGCGACGATGGCCCGCTGGACCCGGCCAAGCCGCCGAAGTCCGATCCGGAGTTGAGCGAAGCCGCCACTCAGACTCATCGCCTGCTGCGGCGAGGCTTGCCCTACGGGCCGGTTTCCTCGTCGAGTCCGGACGCTCCGATTCAGGACGATGTCGACCGTGGATTGCAGTTCCTCGCGTATCAGACTTCGATCGAGAATCAGTTCGAATTCGTGATCCGCAACTGGGTGAATGAGCCAAATTTCAAAGAGGCGTTCAACCCGGCTCCCGACGGCACACCGATCCACCAGGGTGGCGGGCACGATCCGATCCTCGGGCAAAATAACAAGCCGGGTGAGAATCGGAAGAGGAGCTTCACGCTGACCATTCCCGATCCCGCGGATCCGACGAAGGTCAAAGCGGTCCAATTGTCAACCAACCAGGACTGGGTGCTTCCGACGGGTGGTGGATACTTCTTTACGCCCTCAATTAGAGCGTTGGAGCATCATCTTACGAAGTGACAGGCAGCGGATCCTTGCCGAATTTCCGTTTGGCAAGGATCCGGCCGGGAGGTTCACAGTCTACTCCGAAAATGTAGGTACTTGCCATCGATGGCAGCGGGCGATTTTTGACGCTGCCGGCGCTTCCACGATGACCTCGAGGAGGAGATCCAGGCCTCTGGAAATGGCAAAGCGACCGAGTGGATCGGCGTGGCTGCCTTCAGAACTCCGACCTTCGGGCGCGAGCCGAGCTCGGTGCTGTCACGTTCGACCCGGAGCGGTACCCGCCCGAACGATTCTGCGGCAAGCAGGCTGGCCACCAGCCTCGTAGGGCAGGCTCAGAAACCCGTCGACTTGCTTATCAAATGTACTTGCCCCGCCGCACTGCGCGTCGCGATAAAGTCTATCGTCCCCACATCGAGCCGATCCGTTGCTGACTCTTCGCCTGAAATTCAAAGCTGGTTCTCATCCCGTTCTTGCGTTCTAAAGCCTCGGGTATCTCCTAGGTAGTACGTTTCGGGCAAAATCCTCTCAAAAAAGGTGAGAAGACCTAATGCTCTGAAAAACTATAGTATGACCCTCACGGTTTTGGTGGTATCCGCCGATGTACAGGTCAGGTATGCGAACGCAGGTTCATATAAGGATCACTTTCCAGCCATGGGTCGAGAGGCACGCGCGCCAGATCCAGGATCCCGTCGAGAAACTTCGGTACCTGCAGGCGGCCGCCGCCCCGACCGATCCGGCCAAACACCGCGCCCGCATAGGCTTCCGGCTGTCGTCACTGGTTCTGATGCTGACCACGGCGTCGTTCTTCGCGGTCCGGGCGAAGGTCCAAGTGGAGCCTCTACCTCTATACGCCCGACAGATCCCGCCGCCCATGCCAGTGCGGGAGATGCCGGTAGAAAGATTTCCGGACGTGTGGCAAGTGGATTCTGCCAGGGAATTCGAGACCTACAGCAACGGATTGCGCATCGATAATCGCTATGCCATCAGCAATCATCCGCGGTCGTATCGGATCTTTCCTTTAGGCCGGCCGGACAGCGGTTCGGAGACTCGATATACGCAACCAGTGGGCATCGTTTTCCATACCACCGAAAGCGAGCAGGAACCGTTCGAACGAAGCCACAACGGCGTGTTGAAAAAGGCGGCGGAATCACTGGTGGAGTTCGTTCGTCATCGCCGGTGCTACAACTTTCTCATCGATCGCTTTGGCCGCGTGTTTCGGATCGTCGTGGAGAGCGACGCCGCACAGCATGCCGGCTATTCCGTCTGGTCGGATGAACAATGGCTGTACGTCGATCTGAACGAGAGTTTTCTCGGTGTCTCGTTTGAAGCCCGGACTGAGCCGGGGCAGGAAGAACCGAGCATCAGCCCGGGACAGGTGCGGGCGGCATCGATGCTGATCGAGATGCTGCGAAGCCGTTATCGGATCTCGGTGGCGAATTGTGTGACCCACGCAGAGGTTTCGGTCAATCCTGCGAATATGCGGATCGGATTCCACACTGACTGGGCGTCGAGTTTCCCCTTCGAGGAATTGGGATTGCCGAACAACTATGCACTCCCGCTTCCGGCGCTCGTAGCGTTCGGCTTCGAAGCCGATGACGAATATCGCAGGGTAGGAGGCGCACGATTGGAAGGAGGTGTCCAACTTGCTGAGGACCTCTTGCGCCGGCGCGCGCTTGAACGCGGGCAGAGCCTGGCGGTCTACCGGCGCGGATTGCAGCGGACCTATCACGAGTATTTTCATCGCGGCGGAGAGGTCAGCGGGGTCGGACGGGTGGTGGGTGCTCCGTAAAGGCATGGTCACAGAAGAGGCTTGAGGTCGCTTGCTTTGGTTCCGCGGATGGCAACCAACCATCGCGTTTGCGGCGAGCTTATTAGCCGCGATTAGGAGAGGAGCACTACAGTGCCTAACGCCCTTCGTAGCGGCTCAATTGGGGCGGCCGCGCATCCGGTTCCAACAGGATCGTGGTGCGGTCGGGATAGATGCGCAGAAGTTTCTCGTCCTCTTCCGGGCCGAGATCTCGTGCCCAGACCACTCTCGCCGTGTTCAAATCCGCCAGGTTGTACACCCATTCGTCTTGAAACATGTGCTGGGGAGTGTAGCGGACCAGAACCAGAAGCTTGCCCGGAATCCGGTCTAGTTCGCGAGCCACTAAAATGCGCCGTGCCGGGTTTTGATGGTTCAGCGAGTCCCATACCTCATACTGCCTCGCGGACTGCGAGATTGCCGTGTCCTCGGCAATGTGCATGCCGTACCAGAACAGAAACTGCGCGAAGCAGATCAGGATGATCAGCCCGGCAGCCTCCTTTCCGGCGGGATGGGTGTGGATACGGATCGTGGCGATCTGCTGGAGGCCCGTGACGCACACGAGAAGGAAGAGACACGTTACCGCCGCGACGTAGTGAAACTGGAAAGCGGGAAAGAAATTGGTCCCCAACGCGAAGATCGATAGTGTGAGAGCCGCCCATACGAAACGGTACTCCTGCAAGCGCGCGAAGAAAGCGAGCAAAGCAAGGTAGAGAGGCGGGAGAAAGAAGAATCGATAATACCGAATGCGAAATTCCAGGCGCTGAAAATACGTGCCGAGGGTCTCCGGCCCTTGGGCAAAGGACACCTGCATCTTGTAGTCCATGGCTTGTTGCGGCGTCAGTCGCCGCTGTGGGACGGCATTCGATTCAAACGTCAGCGCCGCCGGCACTCCGTATTGCAACTGGCTGAGCCTTTCGGGAACTGTCGTCCAGTTGCCCGTCACCATGCGGTTTTGGAGAAGCGTAAGAAGGACTGCCGGTAAAAAAGCCACAAAGGCCACACCGGCGAGCCTCGCCAATGGTCGAATCCGTTTCCGCTCTCGCAAGACCGGCAGAAAAAAAAGCCCCGCCGAGACCACCAGAAACAGCGACTCGAATGGCCGGGTGAGCAGGTGCAAGCCGAGCCCCGCACCCAACAGCACTGCGTCTCGTGGCCGCCCCTTGGCGATCATTCTCGGCAGCGCGCCGAACACCAGGCATCCCGCCGCAGCCGTCAACGCTCCTCCCCAGTAACTATTCGCCCAGGTGTTCAGCGGGCCGAATTCAATTACCGCGAACAGCCCACCCAGGAGAGCCCAGGCGGGAGTCGTCCAGCCGCGCAACATCCAATAAGAGAGCGCGCAGAACGCGCCCACCGCCATCAGCACCCCCGCCCACGGTAGGCCGAACAGACTCCATCCAATCGCCATCGCGAGTCCCTGTCCCAGGGGGTAGATGGAGCTGTACGTGGGCTCTTGCAGCACGAAAAAAGTCTCGAAGAACTGCGGCATCGCGAGCGGCGGATTCGCCAGGCGGAAATGGCGCAAGGTGTCCGCGACCAGCAGATGAGAAAACTCGTCGTACACATCGGGAGTCGGCACCGGGTGATGCTTCAACAGAGCCAACCGCAGGCCCACGGGGAGCAGCGCCAACAGCAGCATGCACCAGAAAGTCCGCTGCGCGAAGCGGTCGACCATCGGCTCGATCCACGGCCGCCAGAGCACCGCGGCCGTCACGAGCAATACGGCAAACGCCAATTCCAGGAAATCGGTGGGACCGAAGCCGATCGGATTGTGCCCAGGCAGCAAGGCGCGAAGAAGATAGGACCACATGCCGATCCTTCATTCTCCCAAACGCCATGGCCCCAATTCGGTCAATGTTGACGGGAAACTCTTGTAAGTGATTGAAAGTGCAAACAGCCCCCGTCGCACTCTGACGGGCGCCCTTGCGGCGATCACAGCGTCAGATACAGGGAACCGTCTTCGGAGCTGAGTTCGATGCCCGCGGCCTGCGTTGCCTCCTGCAGTGCGCGATCCAGCATCACGATCGGATCCGGACCGTCCGCCAGCCGGCGTAACAACCCCTCGCCCTTCCTGGGACCGGCGGAAAACACAATCTTCAAGCCGCGGCGCTTACACCGCACCGGAGTTCCGTCCTCCAGCTTGGTGCACATGGATTTGAGATACGTATCCACATAGTGCACCCCGATACCCGACTTGTCGTTGGTGAACTCCGGCAGCTTCTCGCGCGCCGCTGGATTTATGTCACACAGCTTGGTTTTCATATTTCAGATACCGATCCATTGCCTGTCGAAAAGCCCGTATGTGGCCGGGCGTGCTGCCACAACATGCACCGATAATTCTCGCGCCGGCTTCCAGGAGCGGCGCCACTCCCCCTACCATCTCTTCCGGCGTTTCGTCGTAAATTACTTTGAGATTGATCAACTTGGGCTGTCCGGCGTTGGGTTGTACCATAACCGGCAAACTGGTGACCCGGCGATATCGCTCCACCGCCTGGCGGGCCCGTTCCATGTCCATGCCGGTGCCGCAGTTCAGGGCCACGATATCCACTCCGCGCGCCTCCATGAACTCCGCCGCCCGCTCGGGATCGACCCCCATCATGGTGCGGAAGGTCGAGCCGTCGAGTGTCACGTCATAGGCCATCGACCCGATGATACAAGGCGCACCCGCCAACTTCGCGGCGCCGATGGCCAATCCTAACTCTTCGAGTGAGGTCTGCGTCTCGACGATCACCGCGTCCGCGCCCGCATTCACCAGTGCCGCGGCTTGTTCTTCAAACGCGGCACGCACATCCGACTCCACAAAGTCGCCATACGGCTCCATCAATCCGCCGAATGGTCCAATGTCGCCGATCACGTATCCGCCGCTGCGCCCGAACGCTTCGCGCGCGATCTCGACACCGGCACGATTGATGGCCTCAACGTTGCCGGACTGGGAATGGCGATTCAGCATGATGCGCGAAGCACCAAAGGTGTTGGTGAGAAGGCAATCCGATCCCGCCTCGGCATAGCGGCGCTGGATCGCCAGCACGCGTTCCGGGTGTGTCAGGTTCCACGCCTCGCCGCAACTGCCCTGCTCGAGACCGGCGAACATCAGTTGGGTGCCCATCGCACCGTCACCGACAAGCGGGTGCTCCCGAAGGGCTTCGAGCAAACTCTTCATAGCTGTTTCTCCTGATGGGAGAGCGCGTAATGGATGGTTTCCAGGACGATCCCCCACTTGTGCCGGCGGCTTTCCGGCTCGCAATAGCAGCCCGGAGCACATTCCGTTCGCTGCCACTCGAGGGCGGCGCTCAGCGGCTGCCCCAGCAACGGTTTTTCATTCGCGATGGCCTCCGATAATTGCTGCGGATTCTCCAGAAAACGGCACATGTAGGTGTGCCCGGTATCGCCCGGCGCCGGGGCGCAACTTTGTTCGCGGATCCGGTAGTTGTCTCGCGGGTCGAGCGCCACAAAGTAGTGATACGTCATCGGACGGCCCATGTTTGTGCAGGTGGTGCCTTCGTAACGGAAGATCGCCTCGATGGTGCCGTCCTCGCGCCTCTGGAGCGACAGACGCTCCTGCGCCCAGCGCCTCAGCGCCTTCATCTTGATGGTGTAGCGCACCTGGTGGCGCGGGCGGACCGGCGCGGTGCCATTGCCTGCAATGAAGTGAAAGGTCTCCGCGCGACCGTGAACAGGCCCAATCGCAGCCACATCGCGATTCGGTACGCGCCGATACTGGCAGCCGACGTACAAACAGCTTTCGCAGGGAATCAATTCCGTCAGACGGCGGACCTGCTCTGTGTGCCGCGTGAATCCGAAGACCGACAGTTGCGACTTTTTGGGACGCAACGCACCGGACGGGAGAGCCTCCAGACGATCGGGCAGACCTCGCTCCCCTGACATGCCGATCAGTTCGAGGAGCCGCCCCTGCTCGCCAATGTCCCACTGCGGGTAGCCGGGGCTGTAGTGCGGAAGTACCGCCATTCCCTGCTCCTCGGCCCACGCGCAAAGACGGGCGCCGGCCATCTGGTTCAGATGCTCGACCACCGCCGAGCCGTAGACCTCCAGGAAGAAATACTCGTCTGGCTTGCCTTCTTCCCAGAGCCGCTGCGCCTCCTGTTCGAGCGCATCGCCGGCACCCGCCGCCACTAGAAAGACACCGTGCGCGCCGGCCTTTTCCAGCTTCTCCTGCAATGGCTTGCTATGGAAGGAAACGCGCTCGAGTTGAATGCCATCGCCATTCATCACCACATCGCCGACCTCTCGCGCGTATGTCCAAGGCCGCCCGTGATGGGCATACCACTCACGAGCCCAGCGGGACAACTCGAGGGCGCGCTCGCTACAGTCGTGATCCGGCGGATATCCCAGCAGGCGCCGATACTCGGCAGGCTGTACGTTCACCTCGGGGGCGGTATCGACGATCTCGATCATCCCTCAACCTGGTGAAGCGATTCGACGGGCTTAAATTGGCAGCCCTCCACGAAGAAGTCGAAGAAGTCCGGGTGCGTCTCGAGCCGGCAATGCTCCACCCGTTTCACAAGCTCTTCGAGTTCGCGCCTCCTGGATCGCGAAAGCAGCGCCATCGAGGCGCCTTCCATCGCGGCATTGCCCACCTGCACCACGCGCGAGTTTGGCAGATCGGGAATCAGGCCGATGCGCCGCGCGGCCTCGACGTTCAGATGCCTGCCAAAGCCGCCCGCAAGGTAGAAGCGATCGACCTCGCCAAACGACAGTCCGTAATTGCTGAAGACCACGTGGAGCCCGGCGACGTTGGCGCCCTTGGCCTGCGCCAATTCGTTGACATCGCTCTCCTGAAAGAAGATGTCGCCAGGTACATCCAACACGATTCGCTCTCGATCGGCGCTAAAGCGCCCGAGGTCATTCATTTGTCCGGTACGCAACAACTCGCTCAGCAGTGCGATCAGTCCCGACCCGCAGATACCTTCCGGTGCCCCCCCGCCAATCACGCGAAGCCGGCAAGTGCCGTCATCGTCAAGGACCACATCTTCGATCGCGCCGTCCAGTGCCGGCATCCCGCACGAGATCGCCCCGCCCTCAAACGCAGGGCCAGCCGGACAAGACGCCGCCAGCACGCGATGCCGGTTTCCCAGGATCAATTCGGTGTTGGTGCCGATGTCCATAATGGCAACCAGGCGGTCTTCGTGGGCCAAGTCCATGGCAAGCATGCACGCAGCGGCGTCGGCGCCCACATGTCCGCTGATAACCGGAGCCCCATAGACGCGCGCCTTCGGGTGAATCGGCAACAAACAGCGACGGCCGGTCTCCACCAGCGCGGTAGAAGCGCGCTTGCCTCCGGCCATTTCGATTTCGGTGATCGACCGGTACGGGTTCTGCCCGATCGAATAAACGCTCTGGCGGAAGAACAGGTCGCGCATGGTGGAGTTGCCCACCACGACCATTTCGTAGATGGTTTTAGGGTCGACCGGAAGCTCTTCGATCGCGTGGGTCAGGTACCCGGCGAGCGTGCGGCGCAGCAGTTTGCCGGGATGGTCGGAATCGTACTGGATGCGCGACATCACGTCCGACCCGCCAAAACGCTGGGGATTTTCGAGGGATGCGTCGGCGATCCACTCGCCCGTCTCGAGATTGAACAGCCGCAGCACCACGGTGGTAGTGCCCAGGTCCATCGCAAGCCCATAGATCGGGCCGTGGGAGCGTTCGATTTCGATTCCGTCGATGAGGATTCGGTCGCCTTCGCGCACAACAGCTGGGTCGAGACGGAGCGGCTCGCCGCTGAGCGGTAGGCCGAGAGCGTGACGTTCGATGCGCATCTGCCCACGCCGCATGGTGTGGCAACGGACGGCTCCCTGGGCGGCGACGATGCTGCACTGGCAGGAGAGGCGGAAATTGCCCCGGAGGTGGCGCTCGGAAATGGTGCGCTCGGAGAGAGCAGACATGCCCTCGGTGACCTCGACTACGCACTCCTTGCACTTTCCCTGTTTCAGGCACGAAGTCGGCACAGGGACACCTAGAGTTTGGGCGCAATCGAAGAGGGTCGGATTGCCGATAGGCCCTGTTGTCCGTCCGTTAATGGTAAGCGTTACCGCCATTTACGAGAGGTTCCTGCTCACCTGATGTATTTAGTTTCATAGTACAACAATATTGAACAAACGAAGTCCCAATCTTCGGATGGTATACTAGGCTGGAGGTCCGGGGCTGTAGCTCAGTTGGTCAGAGCGTCTGGTTTACACCCAGAAGGTCCACAGTTCGAGCCTGTGCAGCCCCACCACTCACCCCATTTGATTTCAATTGCTCGACGCTCTCCTTCGTATTTCCTCGGGTCCATGTTTACTCCGGCTTTCAGAATGTGTGTCAAACAGGAACCGCTCCATTTTCTCCTTCACGCCCTCCAGGTCCCGATCCGAAACAATGTTGTAGCGGGTCGAGTGTTGTAGCGGGTCGAGTCCGCCCAAGCCTCGAAGGGTGATAAACCGTGCAAGCAACTGCCGAGGCGAAACGAGGGACAATCTCGAAAAGAGGCTTGACACCGACACGAACGCCACGAACCGGCGCTTGTTTCGAATCCCCGCGCGGTGGTATGCTGCCGGAGGCAATTTTCAACTGGAGGCAAGAAGTCATGCGTGTGCTCATCGCGGCCATGGGAGTGCTGATATTCACCGGTGCCGGATTCGGACAGACGAAATCAAAAAACCTGGTGGACCTCGAGATGATGACGTGGCCGGAGCTGAAGCAGGCGCTCCAGGACGGCAAGACCACCGCGCTCATCTACAACGGCGGCACCGAAACGCGCGGCCCGCAGAACGTCAATGGTGGCCACACGCTGATGGCTCATGCGACTGTCATTGCGATTGCGGAGAAACTCGGAAATGCGATCGCCGCGCCTGTCCTGCCGTTCTCGCCGAACAACGCGAATGCCAATCTGCCGGGCACCATCGGGCTGACGGCGCCGATCTTCGCGTCGGTCAACGAACGCGTCGCCGAACAGATGATCACCAACGGATTTAAGAATGTCGTGCTGATGGGCGATCACGGCGGCGGCCAAAGCGAACTCGCCTCGGTGGCCAAGAAGCTCGATGAGAAGTACGCGCCGCAAGGCGTTCGCGTGGTCTATTGCGACGAGGTCTACGAGAAGGCCAACGGCGATTTCGACAAGTACCTGGAAGCGAATCATATGCCGGTAAGCTCGCACGCGGGCATTCCGGATACCTCGGAGATGCTGTATCTGGGCGGCGATAAGGGTTGGGTCCGCAAGGACCTCGTCGCCACCGCCGTGGGCGATCCCGTCCGCAAGCCGGGCGAGCCGCGTGATCCCAACGCCAAGCGAGTGAACAACGGAATCACCGGCGACGCGCGTCCCTCCACGCCTGAACTGGGGAAGAAGATCTTCGATATGAAGGTGGAGTACGCGGTGAATCAGATCCACCGCCTGCTCGCGCCAGGCACTACCGGACACTAGCGATGGGCGCTATTCCGCGCGAATTGCATCCATCGGATTGGCGCGCGCAGCTTTAGCGGCAGGGCGCCAGCAGCCGAGCAATGTAGCCGCCACGATGGCGGCGAATGCCAAGGCGTAGGTGAGCGGGTCTATGGGCGAGACGCCATAGATCAATCCTCGCAGCCATCGCGAAACCGCGAGCGCGGCGGCGAAGCCGAGCAGTAATCCCACGCCCATCAAAGTCAGCCCTTCACGCTGCACCATCCGCATGACCTCGCCGGAACTGGCGCCGAGCGCCATGCGAACGCCCAGCTCGCGCGAACGGCGCGACACCGAGTACGAGATCACGCCATAGATTCCCACCGCGGCCAGCAGCAGAGCCAGCGCCGCGAAGATCGCCGCCAGCACCGCCGTAAAGCTGGCGGGTCCGCGTGCCGATTCCACGTAGGCCTCCATGCCGCGCACGTTCGAGATCGCCATGTTCGGATTGCGCCTGGCCAGTTCTTTGCGGATGGCCGGCACCAGCGCCAGCGGATCTCCGGGCAATCGCACCGCGAAGTTCAACGGAGATCGCGGGCTCTGCGCGAAAGCGAAGTAGACTTCTGGCCGCACCTGCTCGGATAGTGAATGATTGCGCACGTGCTCCACTACGCCCACCACCTCGGCCCAATCGGGCTGGAAGCCATTGGGCACGGTGTGCTCGGCAAAGATCCGCTTGCCCAGAGCGGACTCGCCGGGCCAGGTCTTGCGGGCCAGCAGGTCGTCGACGATCACCACGCGGCGCCCGCCGGAGCGATCTTCGCTATTGAAGAAACGGCCTTCCACCAGGCGTGTGCTCATGGCGCGAAAGTAGCCAGGAGTGACGCAACGGTAGTCCGCAATCATGCCGGCGGCCTGTGTCTCCGATAAGCCTTCAGGCCGATACGCGCTGTACCAATTCGCGAAACCTCCCAATGGTATGTGCGACGTGGCGCCAACCGCCTCCACGCCGGGCAACGCGGCGAGCGACGCTTCCCAGTCCTTCACCCAGTTGAATAAGGCATCTTCGGAGGATACGGGTGGCAAGCGCAACTGGAACGTCAGCACCTGTTGCGCATCAAAGCCGGGTCGCACCGCGCGCAGATTGGCCAGTGTGCGGATCATCAGCCCGGCGCCGATCACCAGGACGAATCCCAGCATTACCTCGCCGACAATCAGGGCCGCGCTCAGGCGGCGACGCGCCGGGGCTGCGGACCAACTGCCCTCACGCAGGTTCTCCATCAACTCCAGGCGCGTGGATTCCCACGCGGGCGCCAGCCCGAACACCATCGCCGATCCCAGCGTCACCGCCGCCACGAAGATCAGGACCGGCCAGTTCAGCCCCACGTTTCGAATCTGCACCAGGTAATCGGTGCGCAGACTCAGCAATGCGCGGACGCCGGCCCATCCCAGGGCGACGCCCAGGATCGCGCCCACGCCGCACAACGTCAGGCCCTCGAGGAAGAGCTGGCGCAAAATGCGTCCCCGGCCCGCGCCCAGTGCGGTGCGCAGCGCCATCTCCCGGCGCCGCGCGCTGGCGCGCTCGAGCAGCAGATTGGCCACGTTCACACACGCGATCAGCAGGACGAGTCCGGCCCCCGCGAACAACGCGAGGAGCGCGGGGCGAATCTCACGGACGGCGTCCTCCTGCATGGGGGCGAGCGTAAGCGTCATGTTCTCCTCCCCCAATGCCGTATACGCGGAGCGGATCTGCGAGGCTACGCTATCGAGATCGTCCTGCGCCTGCGCTCTTCCGATGCCTGGTTTGAGGCGCGCCACCACTCGCAGATAATAGAGCGTCACCGGCTGCTTGTAGAAGAAGCGATCGAAGGGGACGAAGGCCTGCACGTCCATCGCGACATTCGATTCCGAAGAGAAATAGAGCTGAAATCCTGCAGGCATCACGCCCACGACGGTAGGATTGCCGCCCTGCATGGGCACAGTCTTGCCGACGATTTGCGGGTCACCGCCGAAGCGCCTCTGCCACAGGCCGTAGCTCAGGACGATGGTGTGTTCGCCGAAGGCAGAGTCGGGAGCGAAGACTCTGCCGAGCGCCGGAGTGACGCCCAGCAGCGACAGGAAGTTCGGCGTCACCTGGGCGACCTTGACCTGCTCGGGCTCCTCGCCTCCGATGAAGGTGCCGCTGCCGACCCAGATGGCGCCCACGTCCTGCAGGGTTCGGCTGCGCTGTCGGATCTCGCGGTACGCGATCGTGGAGGTGGGAGCGTGTGGGGCGCCGGTCTTCTGAAAGCTCGACCAGATGAGCGCGAGTTGCTCCGGGCGGTCGTAGGGCAGCGGCCGCAGCAGCACCGCGTAGACCACGCTGAAGATGGCGGTGTTGGCGCCGATTCCCAGTACCAGGGTCAGCAGCGCCACGGCGGTGAAGCTGCGGCTCTTCCACAGGGTGCGCCACGCGTAGCGGAAATCGTGCCCCAGGGAGTTCAGCCGGATGCCGGCATACTGATCGCGCACACTCTCTTTGACCTGCTCCATACCTTCGTCCTCCAGCAACGCTGCACAGGCGCGCAACTCTTCGTCGAGTTCCGACTCCATCTGCCGCCGGCGCGCCGTGAATCGCCAGAATTGTTTGGCTTTCGACGTCCAGACCATCGCAGTCTCATTCGCCTTCCAGCACCTGGGTCATGGCGAGGAAGACTCTCTGAAAGTTCCGCTTTTCGGCCGCGAGTTGCGATTTACCGGACCGGGTGAGCGTGTAGAACTTTGCGCGGCGCCCCTCTTCGGTTTCGCCCCAGTGGGACGCGAGCCAGCCCTTGCCTTCGAGGCGGTGCAGTGCGGGGAAGAGCGATCCGGCCTTGACGATAAAGACGCCGCTGGTGACCTGGCGGATCCGCTCCGCGATGCCGACTCCGTGCATCGGTCGCAGATCGACGGTCCGCAAAATCATCAGATCGAGCGTGCCGGGCAGAACTTCCACGGATTTGTTCATAGAGATTAACGATATAGCCTATCGATATTGAAAGCCTATACCGATACGCGAGAAGTGTCAAGGGTGACGTGGCGCAAACATTCCTGTTTGCCGCGTCGAGACTCATCTCGACGCTTTTCGCGTGTCCGCTCATTCCGACGCCACGAAGTGACTTCGACGCTGCCATGCGTCTACTTAGTTCGGAGCGCAGGGGGATTTGGTGGCGTCCCGAAAGCGTCGAGATGAGTCTCGACGCGGCAAAGAAGAGTCTTTGCGCCACGACGTAAAATAGAGGGATGGCATTCATAAGGTCTCTGTGCTTGATGTTGGCGCTCGCTGTGGCGGCGATGGGCCAGGGCGGAGTTACCGTCGACCAATTGGTGAGCTTCATCAAAACCTCCATCCAGTCCAAGCAGGACGACAAGAAGATCGCCGAACAAGTGCAGAAGATCAGACTGAGCAACCGGCTTGATGCCAAGACAGTGCAGGACTTGCAGCGTGACGGAGCCGGCCCCAAGACCGTCGCCGCCTTGCAAAAGCTCAGCGAGGCATCGGCCACCCTGCCGGCCGCCGCGCCACCGCCGCCCCCTTCTACTCCGTCAGAGATACCGCCCCCCAGCCCCGCGGAATTGCGCGCCATCTTGAACGAGATCCAGCACAAGGCGCTCGATTACACCGAGAGCCTTCCGAACTACATCTGCTCGCAGTACACCAAACGATTCGTCGATCCAACCGGCACCGAGAGCTGGCGCCTGGCGGACACCATCCTGGAACAGCTTTCCTACGTCGACCACCAGGAACACTACATCGTGAAGATGCACAATGATACGCCGGTGACCAACAACATGACGCACGACCAACTCGGCGGGGCCAAGTCCTCGGGCGAGTTCGCGTCCATTCTGCGCACCATCTTCGATCCGGCGACGCAAACCGAGTTCACCTGGGAGCGTTGGACCTCGCTGCGTACGCAGGATAACGTTTTGCGGCCGGCTTACGTGTTCAATTTTCGCGTGACCCAGCCGCGCTATAGCATCCTGCACGAGGGGTCCAAGCGGACGGTGACCGTCGGCTTCCATGGCGAGGTGTTCGCCGACCGCGAGACCAAAGCCGTCATGCGCGTGAAGATGCAGTGCGACAACATTCCGCCCGACTTCCCGATTCAAAATGTCAGCCTGGTTCTCTACTACGACCTGATCGATATTTCCGGCCAGACGTTCGTGCTGCCGCTCCAGTCGGAGGTGCGCTCGCGCGAAGGCAAGTACCTGGCTCGCAACGAAGTGGGCTACCACTCGTACCACAAGTACAGTGCCGATGCGAGCATCAGCTTCGGCGCGCCCGAGGACATCCCGCAGGAAAAGCTCCAGGAAGTGCCGCCCAAGAAGAAGCAGTGATCCAAGCGTTGCGATCTACACTGAGAAGATGATCGTCCTCGCCTCCCAGTCTCCGCGCCGCGCCGACATCCTGCGCCAGGCGGGGATCCCGTTCGTCGTCCGCGTAGCGCCGGTAGACGAGACGCCGCTGGCAGGCGAATCGGCCGAGGACTATGTGTGTCGCGTCGCGGAGATGAAGGCACAAGCAGCGGTGTGCGGACCGGAGGAGGTCGTGCTCGCCGCGGACACGACGGTGGTCGTCGACGGAGAGATTCTGGCGAAGCCCGAAGACGATCGCGACGCGCGCCGTATGCTCACGATGTTGTCGGGACGCCGCCACGACGTGCTGACGGGCGTCTGTCTGCGGCGGGGCGGGGAAGTGGTCCGCGATTGCGCCTCGACGGCGGTCTGGTTCGTGCCCATGAGCGAGGGCGAAATCGAAGAGTATGTTGCCAGTGGAGAGCCTTGCGACAAGGCGGGAGCGTACGCGATTCAGGGCCTCGCATCGAAGTACGTCGAGCGGATCGAGGGCTGCTATTACAATGTTATGGGCCTGCCGGTGTCGCTGGTCTATCGCCATTTGCAGCGGCTTTGACGTTGATCACGTGGCACGGAGACTCTTCTCCGCCGCGTCCCGACTCATCGGGACGCTTTGCGGCCGTCCACTACTCTTGAAAGACGCGCGATGTCAAAATTCGAAATCACCTACTGCCAGCGGACTTCGTAGACGCCCGAAAAGCGTTCGTCTAAAGTTCGACGCGTCAGGGTCGAAAACAGGAGTCCTTGCGCCACGCAGAGCCGCTATCATCGTGAGATGGAAATCGAACGCTTGCACGAGCACAGCGTCACGCTCCGTGCTGATGAATGGGAGTTTCTGATCACCGTGCTCCGAGCATCCACCAGGATGCTGAATTCCCTACTCGCCCTGCAGCGCTCCCTGCCGGACGCCATCGACCTGCCGATCACCGGCGACGCCGTCGCCAAGGTCAGCGCCATGGCCGACCGCATCGCCGCTCAGCTCACGGATTGATCTCGATCGCCGTCCCGTCCGGCACCATCTCCCAAATCTCGTCCATCTCTTCATCCGTGACCGCGATGCAGCCGCGGGTCCAATCCGTCGCCAGGTGCTCTTTCCCGAGATGCCCCTCTCCATTGCGCAGACCGTGGATCATGATGTCTCCGCCCGGGTCGACGCCGCGTTCCACTGCACGTGCGCGGTCGTTTTCATCCGGGTACGAGATGTGCAGCGAAAGGTGATAAGCGCTCTTGGGATTCCGCCGGTCGATGATGTACCGGCCTTCCGGCGTTTTGCAGTCACCCTCCTGGCACTTCGGACCCTCGGGACTCTGTCCGAGCGCGATGCGATAGCTGCGCAACACCGACTCGCCGTGCAGCAGAAGCATCTCGCGCCGGGACTTATTCACGATCACGCGATCCACTCGAATTACGCCGCATTGCCTGGGCATTCTTCCGGCAGTATAGCCTGTCAGAAACGGCCCGTTATGCACTACACTCAATCGTGGTCATCCGTAACGCTCTGCTTTTGCTCCTCGCGCTTTGTGCCGCTCTCGCCGCCCAGACGCCCGCTCCGTGGAAATTCGCCGTCTCCGGCGACTCGCGAAATTGCGGCGACATCGTGATGCCCGCCATCGCCGCGGGCGTGCGTCAAAATCAGGCGGAGTTCTACTGGCACTTGGGCGACTTCCGTGCCATCTACACCTTCGACGAAGACTTGGTGCCGCCCGCCAGCCTCAATCTGCCTACGAAGCCGCTCAACATCATCGACTATCTGACCGGCGCCTGGCCCGACTTCATCGCGCATCAACTCGACGCCTTCGGCACCCTCCCGATCTTCCTCAGCCCCGGCAACCACGAGACCATCCCGCCGGCCACGCGCGAAGCCTACCTCCTTCAATTCGCCGACTGGCTGGACGTGCCCACCATCCGCAATCAACGCCTCCGTGACGATCCCACCGACCACAAGCTGCGATCCTACTACCACTGGATCGACCGCGGTGTCGATTTCATCGCCCTCGATAATGCCTCTCGCGATCAGTTCGATCTCGACCAGCTCAAATGGCTGCGAGACGTGGTCGGGCGGGACGCGGCTTCGCCCGAGGTGAAGACGATCGTCGTCGGCATGCACGCGGCGCTTCCCGGGAGCGTCGGGTTCGCCCACAGTATGAGCGACTCGGCGCAAGGCGATGTGAGTGGACGCCAGGTCTATCAGGGCCTGTTGCAGGCGCGAGATGTGGCGCACAAGAACGTCTACGTGCTCGCCAGCCATTCGCACTTTTACATGGAGGACGTGTACCAGACCGATGTGTGGAAGGGGCATGTGCTGCCCGGATGGATTGTCGGAACTGCCGGCGCGGTCCGCTACCGCCTGCCCTCCGGTACGGTACCCGGACCGAAAGCCATGACCGATGTCTACGGCTACATGATCGGCACTGTCGCCGCCGATGGGACGATCAGCTTTTCCTTCCAGAAACTCAGCGTGGACGATCTGCTGCGTGCGAACCAGGGACGCCTCCCGGAGTCCCTCGTGCATTGGTGCGACGAACAGAACAAGCAGTAGTCGGGCGGCTCAGACCACCACCATCTTGCCCACCCCGTCGCTATAGGACTCCGCGATCGCGAAAGCCTCTGCGATCTTGCTGAGAGGGCGGGTGTGCGTGACCAGGGGAGCGAACCACGCGGTCCTTTCCACCAGCATCTGCAGCGCTGCTTCGGACTCGTGCAGTGACCGTCGCACGTTGAAAATGGCCAGCTCTTTGCGGCGCATGGGCGAGACTTCGAACGGCACAAAGGATTCGGAGTGAATGCCGGTGATCACCAGCCGTCCCCCATTGCGCGCCGCCTGGATTCCCAGGTTGGTTGTGTGTTCCTTGGCCGCGCAGTCCATCGCGCAATCCACGCCGCGATTGCCTGTATCCGCGAGAATCTGCTTCACCACGTCGATTTCAGCGGGATCGAGAACGACGTCTGCGCCCATGTGGCGTGCCAGTTCGCGACGGTGCGCCACCGGGTCGACCGACCAGATGCGGCCGGAGCCCGCCACCTTGAGGCAGGCGATGGTCAACAGCCCGATCGCGCCGGCGCCAAACACCACAACGGTCTCGCCGGGTTGTATTGCCGCGAACGGCATCGAATGCAGCGCGACCGCCAGCGGCTCTACGACGGTGGCAAGCTCCAATGACAGGCTCTTGGGGATGGCCAGCAGATTGACCGCGGGCAGGTTCACGAACTCACGGAAAAAGCCTGGATGCCCCACCGTGCTTAAAAAACGGATATTGGCGCAAATATTGTGGCGCCCGGCGCGGCAGTATTCGCAGTGGTAGCAGTAGATCGCTGGCTCCAACGCCGCACGGTCCCCTGGCGCCCATCCGGTGACGCCCGCGCCGGTCTTCACCACCGTGCCCGCGGGTTCGTGTCCCAGCACCATGGGGTAGACGCACGGCGTGTCGCCTACCGCGCCTTCAGAATAGGAGTGCAGGTCCGACCCGCAGACGCCGGTCGCGTCGACGCGCACTTGAATTTCCCCCGGTCCGGGGTCTTCGACAGGGCCTTCCACTACGCGGAATTCCCGACGGCCAATCAGTTCGGCAATGAGCATGTTCTGCAGCCATTGTAAAATAGCCGTACATGCTGAATTTCCGCCAGTTCGAAGCTGGTCCCGATCCCTTTGGCCGAAAGTTCCAGGTCTTCTTCAAATGGCTGCAGACTGCCATCTCGATTCGCCATGCCGACACCGTCGATGTGAAGTTCATCCTTGCGGACGATAACGGCGGGCGAAGCGAAAAGACCATCGCCCTGCCGCATGCGGATCTACAGCGCTTAAGCCGCGAATCGGGCCGCGCCATGGACGATCCCTGGTGTGCGCGCCTGGCGGAACTGCACCTGCTTCATCTGGTGGCCACGGGCGAGGACATGGAGAAGGACTTGGTCACCGTGCCGTACGCCGATCTGGTGCGGTACGCCGGCGAAATTGCGAACGGAGAGCGCAGCGAAGCCAGCGTCAAGTGAGTGCGGTTTTTGTCTGTGAGGGCGGCTTCGTCGAGCGTCGTCTGGATGCGCTGTTGCCGCGCTTGCCGGCGCTTTCCGGAGCCCCGGTGCGGGTCGAAAGCGCACCCGGATTACGCGATCGCCACGGAGTCGTCCACGCGGGATCGTTTTTGCGGGAGCGGCGGATCGCGCTGAACTGTACGCGCCGCGAGTTTCCCCGCGTGTTTGTCCACGAACTGTTTCACTTCGTGTGGCTGCGAGCCGGCAATCCGGTCCGTCTCAATTTCGAGGGAGTCCTGGAGCGGGAATTTCGACAGGGCGCCAGAGGGGAATTGGGCTGGTCGGCGGAGTGGCGCAAACAGGAGTTGACTCCCATCGACCGCCGCTCGCGTACTCGCCGCTGGCGCGAATACTGCTGCGAAAGCTTCTGCGACAGCGCGGCGTGGCTCTATTCAGGAGTGCCCCGCCACGACGAGTTCACCCTCAGCGTACGATTCCGCCAGTGGCGGCGCGATTGGTTCGATCAGACGATCGCGGGAAAAAGGCTGGCAATCTAAGCCGTGGCGCAGACACTTTTGTCTGCCGTCTCGACACTCGTGTCGAGACGTTTCGCGGGCGCACCAGTTCTGACGCTCGAGAAGGTTCGTGACGTCAGAGACTTTATGGGGCAGAGCAGATCGATGACCTGCTCTGCTTCCCGACCTTCCTACTTCTGCTGCTTTAACTTCTCGCGCTGTTCCTTCAGAACAGCCTTGCGACTCAGCTTGATCTTGTTGCCCTCGAGCGCCAGAACCTTTACCAGAATCTGATCGCCCTCCTTCAACTCATCCCGCACGTCGCGAATCCGATTCTCTGCGATTTCGCTGATGTGCAGCAGGCCATCCGTGCCTGGAAAGATTTCGACAAAAGCCCCGAAATCCACCAGCCGCACTACTTTGCCCAGATAGGTCTTGCCGACTTCCGCCGTCGCCGTCAGATCGGAGATGATCTGAATCGCCTTGTTCGCCGAGGCTTCATCCGCCGACGCAACATGGATCGTGCCATCGTCTTCGACATCGATCTTCACGCCAGTCTGCTCGATGATCCCGCGGATCACCTTGCCGCCTGGCCCAATCACGTCGCGAATCTTATCGGTCGGAATATGCAGAGTGTAAATGCGCGGAGCGTATTGCGAGATCGCTCCCTTCGGCGCCGGGATCGCTTCATACATCTTGTCGATGATGAACAGCCGGCCGCGGCGCGCCTGCTCCAGCGCTTCCTTCATGATCGCCGTGGTCACGTTGGGCACCTTGATGTCCATCTGCAGACCGGTAATCCCCTCGCGAGTCCCCGCCACCTTGAAGTCCATATCGCCGTAGTGGTCTTCGGCGCCCGCGATGTCGGTCAGGATGGCGTATTCGCTGCCTTCCATCACCAAGCCCATGGCAATACCGCCGACGTGTGAGGCCAGTGGCACACCCGCCTCCATCAGCGCCAAAGAAGCTCCGCAAACTGTGGCCTGCGAACTCGACCCGTTCGACTCGAGGATGTCGCTGACCACCCGCATCGTATACGGGAACTGCGCTTCGGTGGGAATCAAAGCCGTGAGCGAACGCTCTGCCAACGCACCGTGGCCAATCTCGCGGCGGCCCGGTCCGCGCATGAAGCCCGTCTCGCCCACGCTGAACGGCGGGAAGTTGTAGTGCAGCATGAAGCGCTTGGAAGCTTCACCCGGTTCCAACAACTCAATCCGCTGCTCGTCTTCCTTGGTGCCCAGCGTCACCGTCACCAGCGCCTGCGTTTCGCCGCGAGTAAAGAGCGCTGAACCGTGTGTGCGCGGCAGAACACCCGTCTCGATCGTAATCAGACGGACTTCGTCGAATGCCCGGCCATCGGGACGCCGGTGATGCTTGATCATCTCGTCGCGGAAGATCCGCTCCTTGAGCGCATCAAAGCACTTGGCCGTCTCGAGCTTCCGCGCATCGTCCGTCTCCGGATCGGTAACCCGCTTCTTCAACGCAGCCACCCGTGAGTAGCTCTCGAGTTTCTCGTACTTCTGGGTGTTCAGCGCATCGGTCAGCTCTTCGCGCACCGCCTTGTCGACCTTCGCGGAAGTCTCCGGGTCGAGGGCTGGCGGCGTGAACGGACGCTTGGGCTTGCCGGTGACGGCTACTAACTCACGAATCGCGGCGGCAATCTTTCTGCAGCACTGGTGACCGAACTCGATCGCGCCCAGTACTTCAGATTCGGAGACCTGTTGCGCACCGGCCTCCACCATCACGATGCCGTCTTCCGTGCCCGCCACTACGATGTTCAATTTCGATTCCCGGCCTTCGGTGTAGGTCGGATTCGCCAGGTACTCGCCATTGCGCATGCCCACCCGCACTCCGCCCAGAATGTAGGGGAATGGAATGTCGGAAATGGCCAGCGCCGCGGCCGCGCCGCAGATCGCCAGCGAATTCGGATCCTGCTCGGGATCCGCCGACAGCACCATGGCAATGATCTGCGTCTCGCAGAGAAAACCTTCGGGGAACAGCGGACGCACGGGACGGTCAATCAGCCGGCTGGTAAGAACTTCTTTTTCGGAGGGACGCCCCTCCCGTTTGATAAAGCCTCCCGGAATTTTTCCGGCGGCATAAGTGTACTCGCGATAGTCGACGGTCAGCGGAAAGAAACCCGCCCCCGGTTTCGGATCGTTGGCCATACAGGCCGTGACCAGAACAACCGCGTCACCCGAACGAACGACGACCGCGCCATTCGCTTGTTTCGCGATCTTCCCTGTTTCCAGGGTAATCTTGCGACCTCCCAGGTCGACTTCAACTGTGTGATGCATTAAAAAACCTCCAACCTCGGCCGGGAACGCCCCGGCCAGTCACGAATTGGCGCCTCGCTATGAGGGCCATCTTGAGACTGGAGTTGACAGGATGAGTAGCCCGCCACGTCCTGGGGCCACGCGCCCCAGCCCGTTCGAGCCGGTTTGGTATGATGCTCGGAAGCACCCCCTCGGTGCTTCTGGAAATGATGGGTTGCTTCCGACGAATGGACTAGCGGCGGATGCCCAACCGCGACAGAACTGCCTTGTAGCGCTCTGGGTCCGTATTGCGCAAGTAAGTCAGAAGCCGGCGGCGCTTTGCGACCAGGGTCAGCAGACCTTTGCGGGATCCATGGTCCTTCTTGTGCGTCGCGAAATGTGCCTGTAGCGCCGACAGACGCTGGCTTAACAGCGCAATCTGTACTTCGGGGGAACCGGTGTCGGACTTGTGGCGTTGATTGGTGGAAAAAATCTGTCGCTTGGTTTCAACTGCCAGTGCCATTCTGGGGGTAATGCTCCTTGTCTTCTCTTTATCTCGTTTAGATACGTCTCTCAGAATAACACAACTCGGTAACGCAATTCTTTGATTGTGGATTTCCGTCAGAGTCCTGCGAAGTTGTTTCCGCCCGGCACGACGCGTTATCCCGTAGCTCGCATGAGGTCCACCTCCAGATCGCCTCTTCAGGGGTTGAAAGAGCCTGCCAACGTCATATATCGACGTCAGGAGGGTGTGGGACGAATCCCCGCGGAGACAGAGCACGAATACTTCCGGTGCCCCCGACTGGTTTCTCTGATACGGCGATCCATCGGTCGGTACACGGATCGATGTCTCCTGGGGCGGAGACATCCCCCAAGCGGCCGCCGCCCGCATCGTCCCCAACTTCGACCCGTTCCTTGCACCCGTAGTGTCTCTTCCTTCCGTTAACGTACGATAAGATTTGCCAGCCCGTATTCCCATCGGCATCACCGCTCGTAACGAAGCCAAAAATATCCTTGCCCTCCTCTCGTCCCTGCGTGAAGCCGTTCACTACGCGTCTGCCGAACTCCCCTGCACCTATCAACTCCACATCCTTCTCAACGACAATACCGATCACACGCCCGCCCTGATCGCCGGACTCGACGACGTCACCGTGTGGCACACCACCGGCGGGATTGTGGAGGCGCAACGCCGGCTCGTCGAGCAGTGCCGCGACAGCGCGCCCTTCGTCGTCTTCTCCGATGCCGATATCCTCGTCGATCGCGACACACTGCTGGCCATTACCCGCGTAATGCTCACCTCTCTGGAAGTCGAGGTGTGTTACGCGGAAAAATATCCGATACCGCCCATTCGCCGCACGCCGCTCGCCCGTGCGCTCTATCTCTACAATCTCCGCGAGGGATACCAGACCGCGCGCCACTACTTCAACGGGCAGTTCTTCGCCATCCGCCATTGGCGCATCCCCAAGCCTGACGAGCTCCACTGGGACCGCCGCCTCGACACGCCATTCCTACACCTCTCCGCCGGAATTCGCGGCGACGACATCTACCTTTCGCGCGAAGTGCTCAGCCGCGCCGGCCCCGGTGCGATCCGATGCCTGCCGGCCGCCGGCATCCGCTACCGCCCTCCGGAAACCCTCCGCGGGATGTTTCGTAAGTACCAGCGCATGCGCCTCGAACTCGAGCGCATGGCCTGCTACTTCCCGCAAACCGAAAGCGTCCACCAGAAATGGGGCCGCCGCCGCGCCGATCGCAGCAAACTCCGTGCCGCGCCCTTCGGCGAGAAACTCCACTACGCCCTCTTCCAAGCTGCACTGGTCCTCTGCAAGGCCGCTTACCACGCCCAGAAACTCTACTTCACGTACTTCACGTCGCGCCCCTGTCCTACGTGGGCGCCCGTGGTGGAGACCAAGGAACGCATTCCGTGATCGTCTATCGGGAGCCCGGACTGTGCGGGCTCGAGCTGTGGCGCGGCGTCTCCCGCGGGGTCTCGCTGTTTCAATTGCGCGAACGCAAGCAGGAGTACTTTCTGGGATTGCGCGATTTTCTCATCCGCCTGCACCACGGAGAAGCCGCGACACTCGACCAGCGCGAGACGGCCGCACTCCGCAAGGCAGCCGGATTCACCCGCGTGATCCTCTGCGGTGGCGAAACGAACTCCCCTTTTGTCGCCTCCACGTTTTGCACCTCCGCGCTTCCATTCGCGGTCGAGATCGATCGGGCCGGCCCGTATGCCGCGAGGCGCGGCGCACTCCGCATTTTCGAATCGATGAACTGGCGCCACGGAATCGCGCTCGACTTGGGGCAGCTACAACTCAAGGTCATGACTGCAAAGACCAGTCGGACTGTGTCCCGCGACGAATCACACTTTCCCTTCGGGGCATCGGCGCTCGCCCCCGAACTTGGCCGCGCACGCCTGCGCGAACTCCTCCAAACCGGCCTCGATCGCGCCTCCCAGTCCCCCGATGGCGTGGTACTCGCCTTGCCTGTGGAACTCGATTGTGAGGGCGTCGCGCGGGCGGCCACCTATCCCGGCCTCTTTGGACCCGTGGAGCCGATCTTCTCCGAACTCTTTACCTGCCCTTGGGTGGTGCTCAACGACGCGGTCCTCGCGGCTTTGAGTTTTCCGCCGCGCAACGGCGAGAAGACCCTGGTCGTCACACTGGGATTCGGAATTGGAGGCGCCCTGTGGGACAGGTGATGCTCTTTCTCTCGCCGCACCTGGACGACGTCGTGCTCTCCTGTCCGGCATTCGTGCAGCGTGCAGTGGCCCAGGGGCACGACGTGCGAATCGCGACCATCTTCACTTCCGGTCCCGAGGCTCCCAAGCTGTATCGTGCCCGACGCTGCGAAGATCGCGATGCCGTTCGCCAACTCGGCGCCAGGCCGCTACACGCGGGCCTTTCCGACGCTCCGTTCCGCTCGGCCCAATATCGCGACTTTTGCGGCATCGTCTTCGGACGCGCCCGCGAGTACGCCGCCACTCTCCGCGCGCTCATAGAACGTTTAATCCACTGGATCGCACGCCTCGCCCCAGTTAAGGTTGTCTGCCCGATGGCCGTCGGCAATCACGTCGACCATCGCCTGGTCCGCGATGCCGCGCTTCAGTCAATCTCGCCCGAGCAACTGCTGTTCTACGAAGATCGGCCGTACGCCTTTATTCGGGAACAAGTGGATCACGTGCTCGGGAGCAATCTGGCGAAGCGGCCGAAGCGGTTCTGGAGCCGCTACTTCGCAGCTGCCTATGTGCGCAATTATCGGGGATCTACCAGCGAAGACCGCATCGTCCGGGCATGGGCCAAGGCGCCCACATTCCCGTCCGGATACGAATTGGGCAAGACTTGCACGATCGAGTGCCGCCCTGCGGAATGCAAGCGCTCGCTCACTGCGGTCCGCGCGTATCGAACGCAGCTCCCTGATTTATTCTCAGATGATCAAGAGCTGGAAGCCCTGTACCGCTCGACGCCCGAGACCATTTATCGCCTGACATCGGGCAGACCACCGATCGTAGGCGCCGTAAGCGCACCAGGGTGAGGCCTTGAAGGAATAACAATGCCCGTTTGGTATGACGCAATGTGGTAATCCTTATTCCATGCATTCCTCTTACCCACGGGGACCTCACAAATCGAGAGAAGGAGAATTCTATGCAGACTAACGCTCGACGCAGCTTCTTCAATAAATTCGCAACCATGGTCGCGGCCGTGACTGGCACGCGGATTCTTTTGGCTCAGCAGTCTCCTCAACCGGCGACCACGCCACCTGGAAGTCAGCCACGCAACAACCACACGCACGATGGCATCTATTATTTCTCGGGCACGGGTTCCAACGATGGCTACTCGAGAGACGACCACATTCAAGTGACGGATCCATTTGAAAAGCACGTCACCCGGACTATGGATGCCCTTAAGAAATCCGTCGAGCGTGCAGGATGCACCATGGACAGCATCCTCCATCTGGAGGTGTTTATCTGTTTGCCCCACGCCGACATTGTCTCGATGCCTACGGGCAAAGCGCGTTTCGATGCCCATAAAGCGCAGTACGACGCCTTGAACAAAATTTATGGAACTTACTTCAGCCCCGGCAAGGCCCCGTCCCGCGCATGCATGGCTGTGGAGTGGATTCCCGGCGATTCGCTCATCGAAATCGTTGGCAGCGCCCTGGTCGTTTCTCCCCCGGCCGCCGGGTAAAAGCCGACGCCCCCGCGGTCTCTAACGCCCTTCTTCGGAAGCCGCCTCGGCCTCAGCCGCCGCTTCCGGACCAGCAGCCCTGGCCTCCGCGATCAACTGTTCCGCCTCCTCGAACCGCGCCCGCGGCACCTGCACTTCGAATCCCAGCACGGGAACTCCGGTGGCCCGCACCACAAAGGAGGGAATCCCATTCGACTCGAGAATCCCATGGATTACGTCCGCTTCCATCTCCGCGTCCACGCCTTGCGAGCTGTATAGCGTTGCCATATCCAACTCGTGCGAGGTATCGACGGAGCTCTCGTCTTGCGGCTCTTCCTGGTTCTCGGGATCTTGCGCCATGCCTCAAGGATATCGCAGAATGTGAGAGGAGCAACGGAAGCACCGTTCCCTGGAGAGATGCATCATGTCCGACAAAGACGAGCAATCCGGTACCAATAACCTTGCATGGTTCCTCACCGGCGCGATCATTGGCACGACGATCGCCATGCTGTACGCTCCCAAGAGCGGCAAGGACACGCGCCAGTTCATCACCGACAAGACCCAGCAAGGCCGCGAAGCCATTACCGATACCAGCAAGGACATCGCGGAAGCCGGAAAAGAGATGTTCGAGCGCGGCAGGCAGCTCGTGGAAGATGCCGCCGAACTTTTCGAACGTGGCCGAAAGCTGGTTAAAGGCTGACAGCCGGATGCCCTCGCTAGCCCTGGGCGACTTCGAAATCTCTTACATTTCTTACGGCCGTTACCGCTGGGACGGCGGTGCGATTTTTGGCGTCGTTCCCAAGACCCTGTGGAGCCGCAAGAGCCCCGCCGATAGCTTGAATCGCGTCGAGCTCGCCTTCAACGGCTACCTGGTTCGCACCGGCGAGCACACCATCCTCGTCGAAACCGGCGGCGGCGACAAATTGGACGCCAAGGGGCGTGAGCGGACGGCACTCCCTCCCATCACCGAGCCGCTGCCCGCGATTATCGCCGCGCAAGGAATCGACCCCGATTCCATCGACATCGTGATCAACAGCCATCTCCACTGGGACCACTGTGGAGGCAACACCATCCTGACGCCCGATGGCTCCGCTCGTCCCGCCTTTCCGCGCGCCCGCTACTTCGCCTCGCGCCCCGAGTGGGAGCATGCCCACGAACGTCTGGTGCGCGACAGTGTCAGCTACATCGATACCAATTACGATCCGCTGGTCCACTCCGGCCAGATGACACTGGTGGATGGCGATTACGAGGTCGCGCCGGGCATCTGGATGCGCCGCGCTCCCGGCCACAATCGCGACATGCTGGTGATCACCGCCGCCAGCCGCGGGGAGACCTTCTGTTTCCTCTCCGACCTGGTTCCCTCGGTTGCCCACCTCCAGCCAACGTGGATGACCGCTTTTGATCTCTATCCGCTCCAGACCATCGAAAACAAGAATCTCTGGTTGTCCGCCGCCGTCGATGGTGGCTGGCACTGCGGATTCGGCCACGAATTGGAAGTCCCTTTCGCGCGCATTCGCCGCGACCCGAAAACGACCTTCGCCACCCTGTAGCTCCGCCAGTATTTCGTGGCACAATCGTACTTGAACCCCACTCCTCAAATCGTCATTCTCGATGCAGGGGGACAGTACTGTCACCTCGAAGCGCGCAAGGTCCGGGATCTCGGCGTCTACGCAGCGGTTTTCCCCAGCGACGTGCCAGCTCGCGAGATCGCTTTTGCCAAGGGCATCATCATTTCCGGCGGTCCCGGCAGCGTCTACGATCCTGGCAGCCCCACGGTGGACCCGGCGATCTTCTCCACGGGCCAGCCGGTGCTCGGAATCTGTTACGGCCAGCAGCTCATGGCGCATCTGCTCGGCGGAGAGGTGATTCCCGGTGAGAAAGGCGAATATGGCCTCGCCACACTGGAGCTCGATGAGTCATCCGATTCGCTCTTCAGCGGGCTCTCAGGCCGCCAGCAGATCTGGATGAGTCATCGCGACGTGGTGGGCGCTGTTCCCGAGGGCTTCTCCGTGATCGGACGTACGGATACCTGCGACGTCGCCGCGATTGCCGCGCCTCGGCGCAAGCTTTACGGCCTGCAGTTTCATCCGGAAGTGGTCCATACCGTCCGCGGCATGGAGTTTCTTTCCAACTTCGTGTTCGCGGTCTGTGAATGCGTGAAGGACTGGGACCCGCGCCATCGCGTTCCCGCGGTCGAACGCGAGATCCGCGAGGCGGCAGGCACGCGCAGTGTCTTCTTCTTCGTGAGCGGCGGAGTCGATTCAACCGTGGCTTTCACCCTCTGCACGCGCGCTCTGGGGCCCGATCGCGTACGCGGTGTCTACGTCGATACGGGACTCATGCGAGCGGGCGAAACGGAGTTCGTTCGCGCCATGCACAACCTCTCCGTCGAGCATGCAGAAGAGCAGTTCCTCGGTCCCTTGCAGGGCGTCACCGACCCCGAGCAGAAGCGCCACATCATCGGCGAAGAGTTTGTGCGGGTTCAGGAGCGCGTCATCGAATCGCGCCGCCTGCTCGACGAGAACTGGATCCTCGGCCAGGGCACCATCTATCCCGACACCATCGAATCGGGCGGCTCCAAAGCAGCCGCCGTCATCAAGACGCATCACAATCGCGTGGCCCGGTATCAGAAGCTCATCGACTCCGGGCGAATCGTCGAACCGCTGAAATCTTTCTATAAGGATGAGGTTCGGGAGATCGGACGGGAGCTCGGCCTCTCCCCGCACCTGATCGATCGCCATCCGTTTCCCGGCCCCGGGCTTGCCATCCGCTGCCTCTGTTCCGCCGTGGATGCGCCGCTCCGCGAAATCCCCGACGGTATCGTGATCCCCGTGAATTCTGTAGGCGTGCAGGGCGACTCGCGCAGCTATGCGCCAGTGCTCGCCATCGATTCCCTGGACCACGCCCGCGCTACTGCCCTAATCAACCGTCTGAGCGGCGTGAATCGCGTGGTGTCGATGGTGGGTTCGCATGTGCCCCTCACTGCCATGCAGGTACGGGCGTCTTCGATAACCCCCGCCCGCATTGCTCGTCTGCGATGCGCCGACGCCGCGGTTCGCCAGATCTGCGAGGAGAGTGGCTTCGATCGGCAGGTCTGGCAGTTTCCGGTGATCCTGATCCCGCTCGGAACCGCCGCGCGACCCGACTCGATCGTGCTGCGCCCGGTGGAATCGGTTGATGGCATGACTGCGCGATCGGTCCTCATGCCCGAAAATCTGCTCCGCGGCCTCTGCACCGCTCTGTTGCAAACCGACGGCATCGCCGGAGCCTTTTACGATCTGACGCACAAGCCGCCCGGCACCATCGAGTGGGAGTGACCTGGCGTGTGCCCAGGATCGGGTGGTGGAGAGCATCCTGCCCGCGCTGGCGTACGGCCCAGTGTGTACGTCCATTGTGGGACTGCGCAATTCGGTTAGCGCCGAAGCTGGCGGCGCCGCCGGCGAGTCCATGGAAACGCTTCGATGGCAATCGACTGCGGACCGTCCGGCGCGATGTCGCGTTTTCGACGCGGAATTCCCGGTACTCGTCCGAACGGCCCGTATCTCCAGCCCGCACGTGGCGCCCTGCAAGCCATCTGTTCCGTCGCGTAGGAAGTTCAGATTCCGCCATTCGGCAGCCGCGAATTCTCATGCAGCGCGACCAGAGCTCGCATTTCTCCTGAAGACACTTTGGCGAAGCGCTCGTGCTCGAAATGCTCCATCCCACAGAAGCCGGCGTTCACGCCGGTGCCCATGTTGCGTCGAGCCAAGTGAGCCTAGCCCTAAATCCCGGCGAGCTGGCCCCCTGGGCCCTCGCGAGCGAAGCGAGCCTAATCCCCGGCCCCCGGCCCTTGCCCCGCGAGCGAAGCGAGCCCTCACCCCGCCTTTCGGCCTTCAAATTGCTCTGGAAGTGTGTCAGAGGTGGAGATCGAACATGTTAGTCGCAGCGGGGCTTGCGGTTCTTGTGGTGGTTTGCTTGTTACTGTCGATGATGCAGACGCCGCCCGAGATTGGCCGATAGACACACACTGGGGCAATCCTGACACATCGGAGGGATTGGCCGGATTGCCCTTGGTTCTTCGCCGTCGCTAGCAGGCGTATGCCGCGACGACGGTCAGATCGTCTTCTTGTAAATTTCCCGATACCTTCTGGATTAGATCGTCCGCCAGTGTGGATGGGTTGGCCCCTCGCGATCTTAAGGCAAACTCCTTCAAACGGTCGCCGCCGAAGGGTTGAGTATCGGACATCGTCGCTTCGATAATCCCATCCGTGTAAAGCAATAAGTAGTCACCGGCTGTAAACGAAGTGGACACATTGCTGTAACGAGCGTGGGCAAAGGGGCCCAGGAACAGCCCGTTTTCGGCGAGCTCCACCACCTCCTTACTGCCATTCCGCAGCAGCAGTGTCGGCGGATGCCCGGCTCCTGCGTACGTCACCGTACCCTCCTCCAGGTCGATGAAGGCGCACGCCGCGGTCACGAATTGTCCCGGCACCAGTCCTCCGAGCGCCCGATTCAAGCCCGCCAGGATCTCGGCAGGATTGCGAGCATGTGACGCTTGCCCGGCAAATGCCACTTTCAGCATCGACGCGATCAAAGCCGCCGGAACTCCGTGTCCCGAGACATCCGCCACCAGAATCGTCACTCTCTGGTTGTCAACCTCGAGAAAGTCGTAGAAATCGCCGGCCACCGCGGTCATCGGTTCGTAGCGGGCCGCAATCCGCAATCCGTCGAGATCGGGCACATGCTTCGGCAGGATCGCATTCTGAATCCGCCTGGCGGTTTCCAGTTCCTTTTCCACCGCGATCAGCTTCTGTTCGCGGTCCACGGTGCGCCGTGCGGCCGTGTACGTCAGGCCGAAGAGGAGCGCCAGAAATCCAAGCGGTTCGATCTCACGGCCGCCCGTGAGTCGCAGATTCGTAAGGATGACGGTGAGCAGAAACAATCCCACCACATACTTCAAAACCATCGCGCCGGGAACGCGTCCGAAAAGCCACGCCGACGCGATCAGCCCGACCACAGTCCCCGCGACCACCAACAGACTATTCGCGAACATGGCGGAAGCATAATGCCCCGCGATGACGCCCCATCCGATAGCCAGCGGCGCAAACGCAATCTCCACGCCAAGCAGAATGGTCAAACCCTTGCGCCATCGTGAGCCCAGCAACTCCCGGAAGAAGCCCACAAAGGGAATCCCGATACAATATGTGATGACGTCGACCGAGCGGTACTGCCCGATCCTCGGCAGGCCGGCGGCGACCCGGATCAGGTCATTGGCCAGCAGCAACCGCAACCCGTAGAGCGAAGAGAGAATCCCCAGCCACAACAGCAGGGGATCCTGTGTTCGCAGCCGCCACAAAAGCAGCGCGGACAAGCCGACCACCAGCACAATCGCGGCAAGCGCCACCATCGGCAAGTCGGACCGCAGAGCTTCCTGCACTACCTCGTATCGAATCGGGGGGACAGGATTCAAACGCGGCTGCTCACTTCTTAGGAGTCGCCGGAGGCCGGCGGTAAAGCACTTCGAAGTCGGGCTTCGATCCGATCCCGACACTGGTCGAGCTGGAGGTACCCGGGACGGCCGCACCACGGTTCATCGGGCCAGGCGTGTAGTCCGGGTCGGTCGTTTTCGTCTTGGTCTCGGTCGTCGCCCGGCCACCCTGCGGACGGTAGTCGATGCGGTCGATCAGATCCTTGGCGATCGCGATCTGCTCGTTTTTGACCAGCACCACCAGATTGTCGTCGGTGACGTCCGCGGATTTAGCGAGTACCGGTTGGGCGGCGCCTTTTTTGTAGATGCGCAGCTCGGTGCCGCTTTTGAGATCGCGAACTTTGGCCCATGGATCGTCTGCCGCAAACGCCGCCGCGGCAACCAGGAAGAAGACAAGCAGCTTCGACATGATGGATACCTCGCTCCACCAGTCTAAACCCAACTCGCGATTTGCCGCGGCTCGCCCTGGTGATCTATACTAAATACTTGAGATAAAATGCCGAAACGTACCTTTCAACCGAACAATCGTCACCGCGCGAAGACCCATGGCTTCCGCTCCCGCATGGAAACCAAGAACGGGCGAGCCGTGCTCGCACGCCGCCGGGCTCGCGGACGGAAAAAACTCACTGTCAGTTCCGAGAGGTAGCTGTACCATCTCTGGATTTCCGAAACGTGTACGCCTGCTGCGATCCAAAGACTTCCGAAGAGTTTATGACCAGGGGACCCGACACTCCGGCCCGCTCTTCGCGGCTTTTTGCGTCAGGGAAGAGCAGCCGGACGGTCCTCGAATCGGCTTCACGGTTCCCAGGGCCGTCGGGAAAGCCGTGGTGCGCAATCGGATCCGGCGGCGCGTCCGCGAGGCCGTTCGCTGCCTGCTCGATCGGCTGAATCCCCAGTGGTCCATCGTCATCAATCCTCGCCGCAAAGTCTTGAATGCTCCGACCGCCGAGCTCCAACGCGAGGTGGAAAGGCTCTTTCTCCGTTGCAATGGATCTTAATTCGCACCATCACCGTATATCAGTGTGGTGTCTCCCCATGGTTGCCTTCGGCGTGCCGCTTTTATCCGACTTGCTCGCAGTACATGAGCGATGCCGTGGAACGCTACGGTGCGCTAAAGGGAGTTTGGATGGGATTGCGCCGTCTGGTGCGCTGCCATCCGTTTCAACCCGGCGGCTTTGATCCCGTCCGGTAACGTCCAGTTTTCTTACGGAATTTCACTGAATGGCAGAACCTGCAAACGGCGGCGACGGCAAGAGCCAAGGGCAACCGCCTAAAGAACTATCGATGGAAGTGCGGCTCCTGCTCGCCTTCCTTCTCATGGGCGTGGTGATGCTGGCCACGAACTACCTGCCCTGGTTCAAGACCGCTCCTCCTCCCAAGCCGCCCGAGACGGCGGCTGTCACGCCTTCGGGCCCGGCGGGACAGCCTAGCCAACCCGAGGCGGCCCAGCCAACTCCCGCAGCGCCCCAAACATCGAGCGCCCCTGCATCCCCCGCCACCTCACAGGACTCCCTGCCGGTGTTGACCATCGAGACCGATGTTTTCAAGGTCTCCTTCAGCAACCAGGGCGGAACGGTGCGAAGCTGGGTGCTGAAAGCTGCCGACAAGAAGGGGAATTACAAATACCGCGGCAACGATGGGAAGCCACTCGACCTGATCAATCCCGCGTCGCATCCGCCGTGCCCGCCAAACGCACCTTGTCTGGATGCTCCCTTCTCCCTGTATTTCCCCGGACAGCAGCCCTCCGTCAAGGTCAATTCGGTCAATTATGCGCAGACGCTCGACACCGATGGGTTAGGCGTCGCCTACATGTTTTCGGACGGCCACACAACCGTTCGCAAGACGTTCCGCTTCGAGAAGACCAGCTACCTTTCGCAGGTTTCGAGCGATGTCACGATCGACGGCCGGCCCGTCGCGCACATGCTCCAATGGCGAGGCGGCTTCGGCGATTTCACGATTGCCGCGCCCGCCGATAAGACGCTGTCTTTCGATGTGAACGCCAACAGCTTCAAAGAGCGGACGGCCAGTGATGCCAAGAACGGCCCCGTCACGGTGGCCGGCAATTTCTCGTTCGCGGGCTTGGCCGATGGATACTTCGCAGCGGTCTTTCTGCCGGAGGGCGGCAACACCCAGTTCGTGACCTTCTCCGACCAGGTGCGCACTCCCGCCGAAGAAAAGCCACAGGCTTTCGCCGGCGCCGCGATCACCGACGGCGAGTCCAATCACTTCGAGCTCTTCGTCGGGCCGAAGGATGTCGACCTGTTGAAGAGCATCAACCCGAAACTCGAGCAGGTGGTCGATTTCGGTTGGCTTTCGGTTCTCGCTAAGCCGCTTTTCCTGCTCGTGAACTGGTTCAACGATCACGCGGTCCACAATTTCGGCTGGTCCATCGTGGTGGTCACGATTGCCATCAACTTTCTGCTGTTTCCGCTGAAGTTCACCAACATGAAGTCCATGCGGAAGATGCAGGCGCTCAAACCGCATATCGATGTCATCAACGCCAAGTACAAGAACGTCAAGATGACCGATCCGCGTGCCGGCGAGAAGAACCAGGAGGTCATGGATCTCTACAAGAAGCATGGGGTCAATCCCATGGGCGGCTGCTTTCCGATGCTACTTCAGTTGCCATTCTTCTTCGCGTTCTACAAAGTGTTCACGGTTTCGGTGGAAATGCGCGGTGCGTCGTGGCTTTGGGTTACCGATCTTTCGCAGCCGGAAACCCTCGCCATTCGCATTCTGCCCCTGATCATGATCGCCACCCAGTTCCTGATGCAGCAGATGACTCCGCAGCCGAATGCGGATCCGAGTCAGCAGAAAATGATGAAGTTCATGCCGCTGATCTTCGGATTCATGTTCTACCGATTCCCCAGCGGACTGGTGCTATACTACTTGACCAGCAATTTAGTACAGATCGCGCAGCAATGGTTTTTCAACACCACCGGAATGGCAGACCAGGCAGCCGGGTCGGTGGCTCCGCCCAAGAAAAAGAACGGCAGGAAATGAACCTGTGACAGATCGAAAGTATTCCGTGAGCTCGATCGGAACCCGCATAGAAGGATTCCTGCGGCCCACCCTCCGTGACGGAGGCTTTAAGGTCAATTATGAGATCCGGGACGTCGAGTCCGCGGATGGCGATGTCGAAACGCCCGACATTGTGGTGAAGTTCACCGGGCCGGATGTCGATCTGCTGCTTTCCAATCGCGCCGAACTGCTGCTGGCTCTGGAACACGTGACGATGGAGATGCTGCGGATGCCCTCCGAGGACCATTCGCGCATTTCTTTCGATGCCAATGATTATCGCCTGCTGCGGATCGAGGAACTCCGCCTGAGCGCCATGACGGCTGCCGAGAAGGTAAAGCGCACCGGCGTGCCGTTCCGCTTCAATCCGATGAACAGCCGCGAACGGCGCGTGATTCACCTGGCTTTGCGGAACGAATCCGCTGTTCGCAGCGAGAGCGCCGGTTCCGGCCCCGGCCGACAGGTAGTGGTCTATCCAGCCGGTATGGCGAGTCTGCCCGAACCACCGCAGAGCGATTTCCGGGGCCCCCGGCGTTCCAGCGGCCCACCGCGCGATCGTGGCGATTCCCGTCCTCCCCGCCGCCGTTGACCAACGTGGCGCAAACACTCTTGTTTGCCGCGTCGAGACTCTTCTCGACGCTTTTCGGGTGTCTGCCGATTCCGATCGGTTCCTGCCGAGAACCTTCGAACGTCGAGACCGGTCACCGGCCTGCTATTGCTAACTGCAGTGGTACACTCCCCGAAAAGCGTCGAGAAGAGTCTCGACGCGGCAAACAGAAGTGTTTGCGCCACATAGTGCATGAATCTCGCTGACACTATCGTCGCGATTTCGACACCTCCGGGACGAGGCGCACTGGGCATCATACGCCTCTCAGGCGCGGACGCCCGAGTGATTGCCGATCAGATCCTGTCGCCCATCTCTTGGCGCCCCTGGCAGGCCCAAATCGCTGAACTGCTCGACCGCGACGGCCACATCGTCGACCAGGTCGTCGCCACCTTCTTTCAAGCTCCGAAATCTTATACCGCCGAAGACCTCATCGAGATCTCCTGTCACGGCTCCCCCATCGTCCTCCGACACGCCGTCGAGCGCGCACTCGGTGCCGGCGCCCGACTCGCCGAACCCGGCGAATTCACCTTGCGCGCCTTCCTGAACGGGCGCATCGATCTTCCGCAAGCAGAAGCAGTTCGCGACCTGATCGAAGCCACTACGCTCTACCAGGCACGCGTCGCCGTGCAGCAGACCGGCGGCTCCGTCTCCCGCCGCATTGCGCCGATCAAGAACCAACTCCTCGAACTGATCGCCCTTCTCGAAGCCGGCATCGATTTCGCCGAAGACGACGTAAGCGTTGCTCCCGCTGGCGAGATCCTGCGCCGCCTCGATCCGGTTCTCTCCGCCATCCGCACACTGGCGGCGAGTTTCCAATACGGAGGCTTGGTCCGGCAAGGTCTGACTCTCGCCATCGTCGGCCGCCCCAACGTCGGCAAAAGCAGCTTGTTCAACCGCCTCCTGGAGCAGGACCGCGCCATCGTCACGGACATCCCCGGGACGACCCGCGATCTCGTCTCCGAGATTTCTAATATCGGCGGAATCCCGATTAAACTTTACGACACGGCCGGAATTCGCGAAGGAAGCGGCATCGTGGAGTCGCTGGGCATCGGGCGCAGCTATCAGGCGATGACCGATTCCGACCTGACTCTGGTCGTGATCGACTTATCACAGCCGCTCGATCCACAGGATGAGGCGCTCATCGCGCGCGCCCACTCGCAGGGGCGATCCCTCGTCGCCGGCAACAAGTCTGACTTGCGACAGGCCAGCTCAGCAACCCCGACCTGCGTGGCGGTCTCAGCGCTCACCGGCGAGGGCATCACTGAGCTTCGCGAGGCGATCCTGTCTGCGGTGGCGCCCAATCGCGCTCTCGAATTGGAGTCGGGATTCATCACCAGTCTGCGCCACGAACAACTCCTTCGCGAATCGACCGGCTGGCTGGAGAAGGCGCGTGGCGCCGTCGAGGCGAACATCCCTCACGAGATGCTGCTGCTTGATTTGTACGCAGCTCTCCGACCTATCGACGCCATCACGGGAGCGACCACCGCCGACGACATCCTCAATCGCATTTTCTCCACCTTCTGCATTGGCAAGTAGTCACTGGGCATATTCCGGCGCCGCAGTCATACGCCGGGCCCGGATCAGGAAGTCATTCGCGCGCCGGTAGTCCGGATGCTCCGGCAGCGATGTCGATTCGAGCGACTCGTCGAGTTCCCGGTGAAGCGATAGCCGCCAGTGCTCGACCTCTGCCCACGGCACTTCGCCGCGCCGGATCGCCAACAGCCGGTCGCGGTACGAGTCCACCCGCAGCGGTACGAATCCATTCCGTAGCACTTCCACGCCAGAGAGCAGCAGGCGGATCAAATGCATCACATGCTTCCAGCGGATCTGTCCGTGATTGCGCAGATCCTGCTCGAGCTTCTTGAATTGCGACAGCACGTAGGAGTTGTAGGTGCGGTGCACGTATCGTGACAGAAAGATGTGCCGCATCGCGATCAGCTCGTCCGCCACCGGGGTCGACATCTCGACCAGCGGCGAATACAAACACTCCAGCACGTTCGGGTTCGCCTTCAACGCCAGCCGTACGAACTTCTCGATCTCCCAGTAGACTTGGTCGCCCTCCGCCTCTAACTGCTCGGGAACGCCGGCCAGCGACCATTCCAGATCGGCTGGAGGTAGATAGAAGCCGCGCCGATCCGTGTCGGAGGCTTCGTGGCTCAGTCCGTAAGCCGTCGAACCCACAACGCAGCGGTAGATCACAAACCGAAAGAGCTCTGCCGGATCGGGCGCTCCCGGTACTTCCTCCTGCACGTGCTTGAAGATGGTCAGGCCAGACCGGGGAAAGCTGGCTTCTGTGCCATCGGCGAAACGGACCCTGTAGTCGTCCTCCCTCGCGGCTGCAGCCTGGAGGACTACGCCAACCCGCCCATCCGCTCTGGTCAGGACCTTGGTGCCCTCGGGGATCAGAATGTGGACCTGCTTTTCGCGTCTCAAAGCGACCTCTCGGATGCATGCCGCGTACTCACCGGGGCATCATGCGCCATGCAATCGGGGCAAATACGACGATGAGCTTTAAGCCTACCTCCGAAAGGGCCGCGGGGCATCCCGGATCTGGATCCCTTTGTCCCAGGCCGCATTATGCTCGACTTGTGCGGTCTGCCACGATTCAACCCGGGTTGAAGAAATCAAAGTCGCTCCATTCGCGCGTAGCGGTCGGGTCGAAGTTCACTTTCTTAGGCGACATCGCTGCCGTAGAGGCGTACAATTCGATCAGCGGAGATTCTTTATGGCGCTTTTAGAGAAACTACGCGTATTTCTCGGCGAGAATCACGCCGCCTACACGCAAACTATTCATCCACAGGCCTATACAGCCCGCGAGTTGGCTTCGGTCGAACACCTGCCCAATCGGGAGGTGGCTAAAACCGTAGTAATCTTCGGCGACGACCGGTTTCATATGATCGTCGTCCCCGCCAATCGATTGGTGGATTTCCAGGAGGTGCGTTTCACACTGGGGCTCTCGCATGCCCGCCTCGCTACCGAGACCGAACTGGGCGAGTTGTTCCCGGACTGCGAGTTGGGAGCGATGCCACCCATGGGCAATCTGTACGGCATGACTGTGTATTTGGACAGCGCTCTGGCGGAAGAGAAGATGATCGCCTTTAACGCAGGTACTCACCGCGATGTCGTCCACATGTCCACAGACGAGTACATGGCGTTAGTCCATCCCATGGTTGTGGGACTCGCCCGCGAGGCCGTTATGCGGCACGGCTGGTGACGCATCGCGACGCCCGCTAAAACCAATGCCGCCCGCTTGCTCGACCAGGCGGGCGTGCACTACGAGTTGCGCTACTACCCAGTGGACGAGGAACATCTCAGCGCGCCTGAGGTGGCCCAGGCGATTGGCATGCCATCGGAACAGGTCTTCAAGACTTTGGTGGCGCGCGGCGATCGAAACGGAGTGCTGTTGGCCTGCATCCCCGCGAATACCGAGCTCGATCTCAAGGCGCTCGCGGGCGCTAGCGGGAATAAGAAGGTGGAACTGGTAGCGATGAAGGAGGTCCTAGGGCTGACGGGGTACGTGCGCGGCGGCGTTTCGCCTGTGGGCACGAGGAAGCCGTACCCTCTGTACCTGGACGAAACGGCGGAGTTGTGGGAAGTCATTTCGGTAAGCGCCGGCGTTCGCGGTTGCCAGATGCTGCTGAATCCCGCCGATCTGACTCGTGTGGTGGACGCGGTTTCCTGCCCGATCGGGATTTTCTGAGCGTCGGGGCCCATTTTCGGCGGGTGGCGCCGGTCTATGGCTCGAAGTGGAAGCTGACCTTGCGTACTTACAATCGGACAACACTCCCCTGCAAATGACGACCGCCGGGTGGGTTCCCGGTGATGCCGAGAACCAGTTCCTCAGACGAAGCTGCCAGCCACGTCAGCGTTGTTCTCCAGATTCAAGGCGGACCTGGATCGCGGACACTCGCTGTCCGAACTCGAACACTCGGAATCTGCTTGGCTGGCGCTAATCAGTAGAAAACAAAACGTGTTGCTTTTGGCATCGTTTTTGCCTATCGATCCGCCATGACGGAATTGCGGCTGGCTCTCCGGACATTGATGAAAAGCCCGGGTTTTCTCACTCTGGCCGTCGCCACCTTTGCACTCGGCGTGTGCGCGGCTACCGTGTTGTTCAGCGTAACCGAATCGGTGCTGTGGCGGGCGCTGCCGTTTGCACATCCCGAACGGCTGGTCGTGGTCTGGGAGAAAAATCTCAAGCGAGTGGACGCCAGCTCGGCCAGCTTGCTCAACTTCGCCGATTGGCGGCGCCGTGTGCAGTCAGTCGAAGGACTCGCGGCGATGGGCTCTGGCGATAGCCGGAATCTGTCCTCGCAAGGAACGGGAGAGCGCGTCCGCGTCAAGCGAGTCTCGTCTGGTCTGTTCGAGACCCTGGGCGTCCAGCCGGCACTGGGACGCACGTTTCGTACTGACGACGAGCACGCTGCACTCACGCAGCCCCTGATCATCACCGACGAGTTCTGGCACAGCCACTTCGCCGGATCTGCGGCTGCCGTCGGGCAAACCCTCAAGCTGGATGGCGAACCGTCCACGGTGGTGGGCGTCCTGCCCGCGGGCTTCCACTTCGAATTCACGAGCGACCCCGCGGTCTTCGTGCCGCTCGTCATGGATGCTCCCGATGCGCGGCGGGAAACACGGGAGTTGGTCGTCATCGGGCGTATCCGTTCCGGCGCCAGCATGGCGCAGGCTAATGCCGAGATGCAGGGAATCGCCCGCCAGCTGGCCTCCGCATACCCGCGAGCGAATGGCGGATGGAGCGCTGGCGTCGAAGATCTGCGCGAGGCATTCACCAAGTTCTATCGCCGCGATCTGTTCCTCTATCTGGGCTTCGCAGGCTTCGTTCTGGTGATCGCGTGCGCCAACGTAGCGGGGCTCCTGCTGGTCCGGTCCGTGGGCCGGCAGAAGGAATTCGCACTGCGCACGGCGCTGGGAGCCCGCGCCGGCGACCTCTGGCGCCTCGCACTCGCCGAAACCGCATGGATCGCCGTTCCCGGCGGAGTTCTGGGATCGCTGCTGGCTGCGTGGGGCGTCTCGGCGATGCGCGGACTGCTGCCGGCCTCGATGCTGCTTCGCTCCAATGGAATCTCGATGGACCTGACGGCGCTCGGATTTGTCCTGGCGGTCTCGATGGCGTCGGCCATAGCATTTGCGGCGGCTCCGGCAGCGATGGCGTCGAAGCTGAATATCGAGACGGCACTGCGTGACGGTTCCAAGAGTGTCAACGTGAGCCCACGCATCTCGCGCCGCATCGACGGGCTCATCGCCGCGGAAATCACGCTGGCCTTTCTGCTGCTGTTCGGTGCGGGGCTGTTTGTCAGCAGCCACGCGAGGCTCCACCAGGTGGCGCTTGGGTTCGATCCGCATCACGTGCTGACGATGCGCGTTTCTACCGGATTGAGCTCCCGTGCGGAGAGCGCCACCATGCGCGAGACCGAGCGCCGGGCGCTCGAAATGGCGGCGAGTACCGCGGGCGTGCAACTGGCGGCGGTGTCGAGTGATCTGCCGTTGATCGGAGCATCGGCCGTCCACTTCGTTCCGTCCGGCCAGCCGCGTCCGGCGCATGGTGAGGAGCCATACTCGCTGGTGCGTGCCGTGTCTCCTGACTATTTCAACGTAATGGGCATGCGGCTGCTTCAGGGCCGCGCTTTCACCGACGCAGATTCGGGGTCGGCGCGGCGCGTTGCAATCGTGAATCAGAATCTGGCGCACCGCATTTTCGGCGACGAGAATCCTGTGGGCCGCTCGCTGGAAATTTTGGCGGGCGGGGCTTCCAACGTTCCTGCGGGCACTGTGCTGATCGTCGGGCTCGCTCCCAATATCAAGGAGGTCGATTTGAACGAAGTGGAGTTCAACGACATCTATTGCCCGCTGGCGCAGAATCCGGTGCGCGCCTTTTACGTGGCGGTGAAGACGTCCGAGCAGCCGGACATCATGGGTCCCGAACTGCGCCGTGCTCTGCAGTCTCTGGTGCCGGATGGCGCGGTGTACGACGTCGCCACGATGGATGGCCGCATCGATGGCTCGCTGGCGGGCCCGCGTTTCAATCTGGCGATGGTTTCGTTCTTTGCCGGGCTGGCGGTGTTGCTGGCCGCGGTGGGTGTCTATGGCGCGATTTCATTTTCCGCGGCACAACGGATGCGCGAATTCGGTTTGCGGATGGCGTTGGGTGCGGGACGGCGATCGATCGTGGGGATCACGATGGCGCGCTCCGGGAGACTGGCGCTCGTGGGCGCGGCGTGCGGATTGGTCTTGTCGCTGGTCGCGGGTTCGATGCTGCAATCGGCTTTGTACTTGGTGCCGGGGAAGCACGGTGGGGTGCTTTACGGGGTGGGGATTCACGATCCCGCGAGTCTGGCAGGTTCGGCGGCCTTGATGCTCGCGCTGGCGTCCCTGGCGGCGATTGCGCCGGCGATTCGCGCGTCGCGCGTGGAGCCGCTGGCGGCGTTGCGTGACGATGGCTGATGGCTGCGGATGCTCCCTGACGGTCGTAGCTCGCTCCGGCGCGATACGAGCCGCGCGCTAGCAAGCGACCTCTGAAAAGGCGCACTACTCGAACAGAATGCTCATGCAGGTGAGTCCCGCTTCGGCCTTCATCAGCTCCGAAATATCGAGGGTGCGAATGGGAAAGCCTGCACGCTCGAGGATCTGTGCGGTGGCGGGGAATGCGTCGGGCATCAATAAGGTATCGCGGACCCGTAGAATGTTCGCGGCCCAAGGCTCCTCCGGCGCGACGTCGAGGATCCGAAATCCGGCGAGCGGCTCCGTGTCGATCCACTCGCGATTGGCCAGCACGGTTCCGTTTCCAAGGTACGTGCAGCCCGTCTTCAAGTGCATGCAGCCGTGCACATCCACGGCCCTCACCAGATATCCGAAAGGCGACAGCGCTTCTGCCAGTTGGCGGATTCCCTCCGCGTTCGATCGGGGGGACGAGCCTACAAAGAGCGTCCGGTCCACGCGCATCACATCGCCGCCTTCGAGGGTCGCGGGTTCCCGCAGCCACTGGAGTTGACGAAACGAACTCAGGGCATCGGCGAGCGTTTCCGATTCGCGGCGCCGGGACTCCGCACCCATGCGCGTGATCACCGCAAGCTCATCGACTACCACCGCGGGATCTTCGACAAAGACCGCGTCCGGCAGGTCAGGCTCCGGCGGCAGGGATATCACCTGCACGCCCAGTCCGCGGAGGCACTCTTCATACGCGCGATGCTGCGCTATGGCTTTGGCGAGGTCAATTTCCTGGCGATCGAGGTAGACCAGTTCGCACTGACTCATCGCGGGCGTGAGGGATCGGGTGATGGCCTTGAGCACTCCTTAGCATTTTAGGCTTGCGGAAGATCGCTCGGGCGTCCGCGCCTGAGAGGCGTACGATGCCCAGTGCGCCTCGTCCCGGAGGTGTCGAAATCGCAACGACGGTGTCAGCGAGATTCATGCACTATGTGGCGCAAACACTCCTGTTTGCCGCGTCGAGACTCTTCTCGACGCTTTTCGGGGAGTGTACCAAGTCTGCAGTTAGCAATGGCAGTTCGGTGATCGGTCTCGACGTTCGAGAATGCTCGGCAGGAACCGATCGGAATCGGCAGACACCCGAAAACGCGTCGAGAAGAGTCTCGACGCGGCAAACAGGAGTGTTTGCGTCACGGCTGCCTCTCCCTGAATGACGAAACTTTTCGTTTGACAATGACGAAGAACTTCGTCATTATGAAGGCATGTCAGCCAAGACTCCACGGCCCACCGACGCCGAGCTTTCCATACTCCGCGTCCTGTGGGAGGCGGGACCGAAATCGGTTCGCGATGTGCAGCAGATTCTGAACGAATCCAAACCCACCGGTTACACCACGGTCCTTAAGACCATGCAGATCATGACCGAAAAAGGGCTCGTGGAGCGCGACGAATCCGTCCGCCCGCAGATCTACCGCCCGCGCCACTCCCGCGTCCGCATGCAGCAGCGGCTCCTCACCGATCTGCTGCAGCGGGCATTCGATGGCTCGGTGCGCGAGATGGTTTTGCAGGCGCTCGCGACGAAGAAATCATCGCCCGCCGAATTGGCCGCCATTGAAGAATTGCTCGACCGTTTTGAAGGAGAATCCAAATGATCGCAATCACCCATGCTCTTAGTGCGGCGCTGCTCCACTTTGTGTGGCAGGGCCTGGCCGTTACGATCCTCTTGTGGCTCGCGCTGTTCCTGATGCGCAGACAGCCGGCCGCCATGCGGTATGCCGCGAGTTGCGCCGCGTTGGGGCTACTCGTGGTGCTGCCGGCGATCACTACCTGGCTTCTCTACCAGCGGCCGGTCGCCGCTCCTGCGCCCGCTCCTTCACATCTTGGAGGTGTATCCCTGCTGGTCCCATTGCCATCGAGCCTGTCTATCAGTTGGCTGCTGCTGGCACAGACATGGGCCGTACCGGTGTGGGCATCGGGCGTCCTGGTATTCTCGCTGCGCATGGCGTGGGGCTGCACGCAGATCGCCGGCATGCGGCGGCACGGCAATGCGCCGGATGCGACGCTGCGATCGGCCTTCGACTGCCTGGCGCGCCGCATGGGATTGACGCGGCCAATCGGCCTGCTGCTCTCCGACCGTGCGGACAGTCCGAGTGTCACAGGATGGCTCCGGCCTGTGGTTCTGGTGCCGATTGCGGCGGCCGCCGGCCTGACGCCCGACCAACTCGAGGCTGTGCTGGCGCATGAACTGGCACACATCCAGCGCCACGACTATTTGGTCAACCTGCTGCAGATGGCTGCGGAGACGCTCCTGTTTTACCATCCCGCGGTGTGGTGGATCTCGGATCGCATCCGGCATGAGCGAGAGTTGTGCTGCGACGATCTGGCCGTGCGCACCACCGGCGGCGCGCTCTGCTATGCGCGCGCCTTGACAGTACTCGAGAAGATGCGTGCGGCGCGCCCCGCTCTGGCGCTGGGCAGCACGGATGGACCGCTGTTCTACCGCATTCGCCGCCTGGTGGCGGGCGGAGGGGAATACGGTCCCTCGCGCCTCTCGGGCGTCGTCGCGCTCACTCTCGGGCTAGCCTGCGTGGTGCTGTGCGTCAACTGGGCGCATGCCCAGGAGCGCAAGCAAGACTCGCGCGTAGATACGTATTTCACTCCGCAGTCCGACGGTGTGACGGTGAACACCTCCGGTGCGATGCTGCTGCACCGGCCGAACCTGGAGTATCCAGCGGAATTGCGAAGCAAGGGCATCAGCGGGACGGTCGCGTTGGAGGTGACCGTGGACAACGCAGGCCAGGTGGTGGACGCGCACGTTCTCAGCGGCCCAACTGAGCTTCGAAAGACAGCACTTGCTTCGGTGCTGAACTGGCACTTTGCAGCGGACGGTGGAGCGACGCGGAACGTCCAGATCACATTCCAGCCGCCGACGGGAGCTTCGGAACCCGGCCCTCAGTTGGAACTGGCCAATCGCGGCGAGTACGTGTTCACGACGCGCGGTCCGTCTGGTGAGCCACAAACCAATCGGGTCATCCTGGCGCCACATATGGGATATGCAGTCGAGACGGACCAGGCGCTACGCCACCTGAAGCAATTGGAGCGGGAATTAGAAGCAGCGCAGAAGCGTCTCGTTGAGGAACAGAACGGTTCAGTGGGAAATGTGCGGGAGACCGCGGAATTGCGCGCACAGATGGCCGAGGAAATGGCACGCTTTGGCGCAACACAGCGAGATTTGACCGAGACCAAGGAACGGGAACGTCAGATCGAAATGCTGGAGAATCAGCTTGCGGCCCAGGGGACGGCGGGCGAGGACGACCTGAAAGCCCAAATGGAAGAATTGTCGAACCTCCGTGCGTTGGCCGTCGTGGAGCCCCGATCGCCGCGATTCGCGGACCGGCCCCTCGCCGCGATCGAGTTTCGCGGGTTAACGGAAGAAGCCGGTAAGGAACTTCACTCGCGCCTCCCAGTTCACGTCGGCGAAACATTGACGGTGGATTCTGTGGCGGCTGCCCGCCGGGTGGTGGCCGAGTTCGATCAACACCTGGAATTCAGTTTGGACACGGAACCCGACGGAGTGCACTTGCGAATCCATCCGGCAGGTCGATAGGTGGACGGCGATCCGTTCTCCGCTGGGACCGGTCGAAAACGGCGAGCGTTTCGGCCGGCCCTCTGCGGGGCTCCCAGTCTTAAGTCCAACAGGTCTCGTGACGCGATAAAGATGGCGGCGGGAGCGGCGTAAAGTCGGCTCCCGCATGCGGCTAGCTAGGTTAGATAGCAGTTTAGGACGGAGAATACTGTCACGCTGCTTTGCGGAACCAGGTTCGGTGGACGCCCGAAAAGTCTCGACATGAGTGTCGAGACGGCAGAGAAGAGTCTCTGCGCCACATGCAAAGCTACAGAAGCTTTGCCACCGAGAGGGTGATGTCGTCCGCCTGCGCGGCGCCGGCCGTGAACTCGGTCAGCGATCGTGTCACCGCCTCCACAATCTGGCTGGCGGGCTCGTCGCGATGCTGCGCCAGGACCTGCGCGAAACGTTCCTCGCCATACTCGTCGAAATTCGGATTGTTCGCCTCTGTCACGCCGTCACTATACAGCACCAGCATGTCGCCACGATAGAGTTGGACGGTCTCTTCGTGGTAGGACGCAAAGGGAACGATCCCCAGCACCGGGCCGCCGCCCTCCAGCATCTGCGCCTCTCCCGAAGCCCGGATCAGAATCGGAGGATTATGCCCCGCATTGGCGAATCGCAGTTCGCCGGTTACGGTGTTCAGCACGCAGAAGAAGAACGTGATGAAGCGATTGCTCGGGCACTTCGCGCAAATGCCCTTATTGAGCCGCGTCATCAAGGATGCCAGGTCCGACGGATCCTCAGCCAGGACATGGACTCGCGCCTGGAGCCCCATCATCATCAGGGATGCGGGCATACCCTTACCGGACACGTCGCCCAACACCAGCGCGACCCGCCCGTCGGGATAAGGAAAAAAGTCGTAGTAATCGCCGCCAACAGTGCGGCAGGCCGCATTGAAGCCCGCGAGATCGACATTGGGCATCTTCGGCGCCTCTTCGGGCAGCATGCGCTTCTGGATGTCGGCCGCCTGGGTGAGATCGCGCTTCATGATGCGCTCGGCCTCTTCCACTTCGGCGAGGCGCGCATTTTCGATCTTGATGCCGGCGACGTTGGCCATCACCGTGAGCAAGCTCAGATCGTCCTTGGTGAACTCGCGCAGAATGAAAGGCGAGTCCACATAAATGATGCCGATGATGCGGTCCTTGGTCTGCAGAGGGACCGCCATCATGGTGTGAACCTTCTGTTCCACGATGCTCATGCGGCCCTTGAAGGCCTCGTCCAATTGGGCGTCACGCACCAGGACCGACGATTTCTCGTTGATCACCTTGTCGCGCACCGCGGTGCTGATACGGAAGCCGTCGCCTTTGTGGGCGCGCGCCACCAGCGTTTCACCTTCGAGCAACAGCAGAACGCCGCGCTGCGCATTGACCGCCTTGATGGCGAGATCCAGAATCACCTGGAACAGCTCGTTCAGCGGGCGATTCTCGGAGAGCTCCTGGCCGGCGCGAATGAGCGCCTGCATCGGCGCGGTGGATCCGGCACCTTTCAGGCCGGCGCGGTCGATCGCCAGAGTCTGGCTCGAGAGCGCCCCTTCCAGGCTGGTAACGACAGTGGTAGCCGTACTGGAATTACTGGAATCGCCCCGCTCGAAGACCACCACCCCGGCATCGGGCGCCTGTGCGTCCGGTTCGTAGACAATTACCAGGTGGCCGGCGGTGATGCGATCTCCGGGCTTTAAGACCAGCCGCGCCTTGAGCGGGATGTTGTTGACGAATGTGCCGTTTTTACTGCCGAGGTCTTGGACGGTCCACTTGTCGGCCTGCGATTCGAAGGCGAAATGCTGGCGGGACAGGCCGGCATCGTCGGGGAAGCACAACTCGGCCGCGCTCGATCGCCCCACGGACAATCGCTCGCCCGTCAATGCGACAGTCTTCATCTGGCCGTCGGGACACTGGATGAGCAGTTCTCGCGACATGAAATTCCTTAATGGCTTGTGGTGGTTCTATCCCATTATATTCCGCTCGGGTGTGGGCGCGTCGCGAGAACTGATACGCTGTGAAGGATGGCCGTTGAGCAAGAGCCGAATCCCCTTCTAAAGATTGAATTTCACATTCCATTCGATCGTATTCGTGCGGCGCATGTGGAGCCGGCAGCCGCTATTCTCCTAAACGAGGCGCGCGAGCGGCTGGCCTCGGTGGCCGCGCAACCAGGCGAGCGCACCTTCGAAAACACGATGCATGCGTTGGATGCGCTGACGGAGCCTCTCGACTTCGCCATGGGCGTGGTGCGGCACCTGGAATCGGTCACTACGTACCCCGAACTGCGCGCCGCCTTCAACGCGGTGCAGCCCGAAGTGAGTGCATTTTATTCGGGGATTCCGCTGAATGCAGCTCTGTGGAATTGCATCAAAGCCTACTCGGCGACGCCCGAAGCTGGGCGCCTACAAGGCGAGCGCCGGAGGTTTTTGGACAAGACCATCGACACTTTCCGGCGGCATGGAGCCGACCTCGATCCCGCAGGCAAGAAGCGGCTGGAGGAAATCGATGTCGAACTTGCGCGGATCACAACGAAGTTCTCCGAGAATGTTCTGGATTCGACGAATGTCTTCGAACTGGTGCTCACCAACGAGGCCGATCTCGCCGGTTTGCCTCCCACGGCGGTAGCTTCGGCGAAGCAGAGCGCGGTGCGCAAAAGCCGCGAGGGGTGGCGCTTCACTCTGCAGGCGCCCGACTACATCGCGGTGATGACATATCTGGACAATCGGGCGATTCGCCGCCAGATTTATCAGGCTTACAGTGTGCGTGCGACGGAAGGCAATCGCGATAACCGCCCCTTGCTGAGCCGGATCCTGGAACTACGCACTGAGAAGGCCCGCCTGCTGGGCTTCCGCGATTTCGCCGACCTGGTGCTCGAAGATCGCATGGCGCACAACGGCGCGCGTGCGCTTGCCTTCCTCGAGGATCTGAAGCGTAAGACGGAGAGCCGCTTCCAACAGGAGAATCGCGAACTCCAGGAGTTTCGCCGCTCGTTGGAAGGGCCCGACGCTGCGCCGATGGAAGGCTGGGATGTGGCTTACTATGCGGAGAAGCAACGCGCCGCGCTCTATGAATTCGATGAAGAGGCGCTGCGGCCGTACTTCCCGCTGGAGAGCGTGACGGCGGGCCTGTTCAGCCTGGTGAATCGCATTTACGGAATCCAGGTGGTGGAAGAGCCCGGTGTGCCGGTGTGGGATCCGCAGGTTCGCTACTACAACATCCGCGATGAGCACGGCGACTTTCTGGGCGGGTTTTACGCAGACTGGTATCCGCGCGAGAACAAGCGCGGCGGCGCCTGGATGGATGCGTTGATCACCGGCGGCCCTGCGGCCGGAGGGTTTCAGCCGCACCTTGGCTTGATTTGCGGCAACCTCACGCCGCCGATTGAATCGAGGCCGGCTCTTTTGACGCATCGCGAAGTGGAGACCATCTTCCACGAGTTCGGGCATTTGCTGCATCACCTGCTGAGCCGTGTGGCGATCCGCAGCCTGGCCGGCACCAACGTGGCGTGGGACTTCGTCGAATTGCCGTCGCAGATCATGGAGAACTGGTGCTGGGAGCGAGAGGCGCTCGACTTGTTCGCGCGCCACTGGGAGACTGGCGCGCCGATTCCAGAGGACCTGTTCCAGAAGATGAGGCGGGCGCGCACCTTCCGCGCGGCTAATGCGCAAATGCGTCAGTTGGGGTTCGGGTTCATCGATCTGCTGCTGCACACGCGCTACTCTGCCGCCACAGATGGCGATCTGGTGGACTACACGCGCCGATTGCTCGCGGAATTCAGCCCGGCGCCCCTTCCGCCTCAACATGCGATGATCGCGGCCTTTACGCATCTGTTCGGCAGTCCGGTGGGTTACGGCGCCGGCTACTATTCGTACAAATGGGCCGAGGTGCTGGATGCGGACGCGTTCACGCGATTTCGCGAGGATGGCATTTTCAGCCGGAGGGTGGGCAGCGAATTCCGTGAGCGGATTCTGTCCAAGGGCGACAGCGAAGATCCAGCCGAGTTGTACCGGAATTTCATGGGACGGGAGCCCGACCCGCGCGCGCTGCTGGTGCGGTCTGGGCTGGCGTAAGCGCGGGCTCCGTGAATGCCGCCGATCCGTGCGTTCTATGGCACGCTGATCTGCTCCTCCGACTTTTCGAGAGCCGCAAACGTCACGGAATGGGATTAGCACTGGCGCTGAGCGACAGGGCCGATCCAGGGCACAAGCCGGAGGCCGATGCTATGGCAGCAATTCGGCGGACATCTTGGCGCCACCCATTGCCGCGATCACGGACGATACCTTCACCGCCTTTCGTGTTTCCTTGTCGATCCAGACGGAAACCTGGTCGCTGCCGCCATCCGCCGACGTGATGTCCACCTTGAATGCTTCGAACTTTCCGGCCGGAACGGTGACCGGCTCGGTACCCGTCACCTTGAGCTGCATCAGCTTGGGCTTCTGCTTCTGCAGATCGAAATTCCGGAACGTCACGCTGTAGCCGTCCGCCAGAGGCAGGCACGCGATTAATTGTTGCGATCCGGCGCCGTCGGCGAACAGTTCGCCTCCCACATCCGCGGACACCGCACGATCTTGTCCGTTCATGCTCATGTTGCCAGTGACCTTGCCGCCTGCAAAGTCCACCGCGATGCTAACCGGCCCTTGTTTGACGCTTCGCTTACGTAGGATCAGGCTGCCCTTCTCGAGGGTGCTCGTGTCCACCGCCGCCCCCATCGGTGTCTCTACGGTATCGGTCACAGTCCATGCTCCGTTCTCCTCCTTTATGGTGGTGGACATCTTGATCGACATCTCCTGAGCACCCATGGAGAGCTTCGTCTGGTAGTTGTAGGTGCCGGGCTTGAGATCGGTCGCAGGCTTCGGCAGACCCACCTCGGAAGCGTCGACTTTCTTGGTCACGGTCACCGTCTTCGGGTCGACCATGATCTCCGCCAGGCGCTTGGTGACTTCCGGTGTCGCGCTATCCTGATAGCGGCCATCCAGGTACTTCGCGAGGAACTTTTCGGACGCCATGAACATCGCCATGTTGTTTACGGGCCGCTGGAAACCGTGTCCTTCGTCCGGCGCCAGCATGTACTCCACGGGGAATCCACGGTCGCGGAGCGCGATCACAATCTGCTCGGCCTCGCGGCGGTTGACGCGCGGATCGTTGGCGCCCTGCACCACCAGGAGCGGCGTCTTGATCTTGTCTGCGGAATTCAGAGGCGAGCGCTCCCGCATCCAGGCCTTGCCATCGGGCGTTTGCGGATCGGCCATGCGTGCGTACATCACCTTGCGCCCGGACTCCCAGTAGGGCGGAATAGCATCCAGCAGCGTGAGCAGATTCGACGGGCCGACGATGTCCACCGCGGCCCGGTACACGTCCGGCGTGAAGGCCACCCCAGCCAAGGTCGCGTAGCCGCCGTACGAGCCGCCCAGAATCCCGATGCGCTTGGGATCGGCGGTGCCTTCTGCGATCAGGTATTTGACGCCCCAGGTGATATCGTCCTGCATCTTACGACCCCACTCCCCGTTGCCGGCGTTGAGGAATTTTTTGCCGAAGCCCGTGGATCCCCGGAAGTTCGGCATGAGGACGGCATATCCGCGATTGGCGAAAAACTGCGCGATCGAGTTGAAGCCCCAGATGTCGCGTGCCCAGGGGCCGCCGTGCGGGACCACCAGGGTGGGCAGCCCCTTCATCGGCACGCCCTTCGGCAACGTGAGATAGGCGGAGATTTCCAGACCGTCGGACGATTTGTAGTGGATGGTTTTCATCGACGCCAGAGAAGCGCGCGGCAACTGCTCGCGAATCTTGTACTGCAGGGTGAGGGTATGGGCCTTGCGATTGAAGAGATAGGTCTCGCCGGGCTCGGTATCGCTGGACGCCGTGACCAGCCAGAGTTGTTCATCGCGTGTCCTCGAGTTCACCCCGACATCCTTGCCTGGGAATTTGGCAGACAGCCACTTGAACTCCGCCTCGAAGCTTTTGTCCTTGAAGTAGCGGCGGAGGTGGTCGTCGAGGTAATTGGTTTGTGCCAATTCTTCGGTGACCTCAGAGAAAACGGCGCCACCGAAGTCAACGCGCTTGAGCGGGTCGGACTCCACAGTCTCGGTTTTGCCGCTGTCCGGGTCCAGGAGAGCCAGAGCGGCGAGGTCGTTCGCGTCTCCCTTATTGGTCGCCACGTAGAGGCGCTTGCCATCCTTGTGGAAACGGATCGGGTCGCAGGTTTCCACTACATTGCAGGTGTACACCTTGGTGAGAGCATCGGCATCCACCCGCAGGATCTCCTGGTCGCCGTTGTCAGCAGTGCGGAAGGCCGCGCGCAACTGGCCCTTCTCGTCGAAGATCCAGGCGGCTACATGTTCAGTGTTTTTGCGCAGGAGGGTCTTCTCGCCGGTGGAGAACTTGAGTTTGTAGAGATCGTGCCAGGCTTTGTCGCGGTCGTTGATGCCGATGTAGACCGTGTCCGGTTCGTTTTTCGGCGCTGAGTAGAGCTGGACGACCACTCCTTTGAGTCCGGTCAGATCACGGGACGGCGGTGCATCGGATCCGGGCGCGGCCGCGGCGGAGGGATCGACGGCGTAGAGGTTGAAATTCTCGTCGCCGTCGTTGTCTTTGACGTAGCCGATGAACTTGCCGTCGCGGGTCCAGAGGTATCCGGCCACGGGGCGCTTTGCCTCCGTAGTGAGTAGGTGTGCGGCGCTGAAGGGTTCATCGACCTTCTTCACCCACACGTTGCGCGTATCCTTCCACGGCTTGAGGAACGCCAGGTACTTGCCATCGGGCGAAAGCTGAGCACCGGCGATCTCCGGATTTCCAAACAGCAGTTCGCGATCGATCAGGGGTGGAAGTCCCTGAGTGGCGGCTGGCTTATTCTGGGCGGCGAGAGTCCAGCCGAGTAAGAAGAGCGCGAGCAAGCTTCGAAGATACTGCATGCTTCTGATCTTGATCCTTTTCGCGGACTGATTCAACATTTGGGGACCGATCGACGTGGCAAAGGCTGGCGATCGGATCGACTGCCATCAGGCGGCGTGCGCAGCGCCGCGAAGATCACTGAGTGGGTGCCGGACTGATTCGAATTCCTACTTCTCTGCCCCTGGGAACTTCGACGTCGATGATCCCGGCCGGGTCGGCAGCCGCTTCATACATCTCCTCATCGTCCACCTCGACCAGGTAATTCTTCTTCGGTTCCAGTCCCACCAGGAATACGGAAGTCTCTTCCTCCAGCTTGATGCGGAATTTGCGAATGGTTTGGGCCACGCAGATCACGGCCTGGTCCATCATGATGGGCGCCTTCACGGCTTGCGGGTGGAGAATGGTCACGTGGCCCTCGTCGAACAACTGCATCACGCCGTCGAAATAGCCGAACCACCGCGCGGCTTCTTCCCAATTCGACCGAACCACCAGCTTGCCGAGGTCGGGATCGTGGTAGACCAGCGGGGCCAGATAGTAGCTGAGGCCAGGCTGATACGGGTTTGCCCACAGGAATTCGTAAGGGGCGCCGAAGGTGCCACGCAACATGAATCGATCGTGCATCAGCCAGCCTTGTAAGACCTGGATTTCCTGGGCGTTCACGTCGTAGGCCACCATCGAGAGCTCGGCGGCCCGGGAGAGAGCTGCTAATCGTAGATCGGGCTCGACGACCTGGCGCTCGGCGCCAATGTAATACTCGCCATCTGCTCCTGGAAAGACGGCCGGATAGTAGGTCAGCAGATGCTCCATCGGAAGATCTTTGAAGTAGCGCGGCAATGAATCGCGAAGGTCGAGATTGGCGTTGTCCCGCATAGCATGCAGGAGTTCGAAGAGGGGGTAGACCTCGTCGCGAGGGATGGCATCGTGGCCCGATTTGAGCGACGCGATCACGCCACCCTCCCACCACTTGCGGGCCATTCGCTCCAATTCGCGTTGCGGTGTCTGCGGCACGTGGTCGAACAGCGCGATGGCGGCGAGGGCGCGCGAGCGTGCGGTAGAAACGGAGTCGTCCGCGGGTGGCGCGGCGATGGCTTTCTCCAGACGGGCAGTCAGATCGCGCTTCTCGTTGTCGCTCAGCACGTCCTGGCACCAGTCGAAGACGATGGCCTGTTGGCGCAAGTCTCTGCCGGCCCCGAGGGCCCAGGTGACGGCTTCGCGGCCCGCCACGGAATCTCCGGTAATCTGGTAATACAGCGCCTGCGCGAATCCGGTCTCGGGCATTTGCGCTTTCCCGGCGACCAACGCCTCGAACTGCTGCCAGCGTGGAGAGGTCCTCTGGCGCTCGCGTTTTAGCAGTCTGAGTCGCGCCGGCCTTAGGAACAGGCGCGGGTGTTCGGTGGACAGAGTGATTGGGTCGTCCGAAATCTGCGCGGGCAGATGCGCTGCCCCCAGGAGAAAAAGCGCGGACAGCAGCCCCCTGGACCACCAATTGCGGCTCATCAACCTGATTGTGTCATAGCGACACACCCAATGCCCACAGGTCCACAAAGCGTGCGGAACGGTCCGAAAGAAAATATTTGATTCAAAAGGGCTTTGAAGCATTGACAGATGGGCGTACGATTGCTACTTTTGATTCTGAATTGGCGAAGTACCTTTCAAACCTGCCCTCTGCTGCAACAGGCAGGCGGAAGAAGAGGGAGCCGAAGAGACAGCGTGCTTGCGGGAGCCGGTGTTGGTAATAGTTTTAGCTCACTAATCTTCCCTTGTTGGTTGCTGCAGAGGGGTTTTTTTATAAAACGTTTTCAAACGCTCTCTCCGGGGGATCACAGGTTTCGGTAGTTGTCTGGCACTTTTGGTAAGGAGAATAATTGGACGCGGACCTAGCCAGGAGTGGATCTTACATAAGCTTAATAACCAGGCAGCCCGACGCCGGATTCCAGCCCACCCTGGGCGAGCCGCATGGGATTCCGCCCCGCGGGTCTTGGGAAGGTTCCCTTGCGGTTTTTCTTTCGACCCACGGGCATGTCCGAAAAGATGTGCCTGTGTCTTTTTCTCTCTTCCACCGGGCAGGCGAACTCACAAGGGTAGCCTGCCCGGTCCCTCGACTTCACTGACTTACAAAATCAAAAAGAGGCCGGTCAACGAACCGGCCCGTTTTATTTTCAGAAATCTTCAGACACGCAATCGTAACAGTTCAAAAAACAATCGAGAACACCGCTGATTGGGGACTTCGTGGACGCACCCAAAGCGTCGCGACGAGTCTCGACGCGGCCAAACGGGAGTGGTCTTGGGCTGCTTCGCCGCCATGGATTCCGATGAAAGCGGCGCGTTCGCCGGGCAGTTCGGCTCGGCCATGGCGACACGGCGCGAACCCCCAACCCCTAACCCCCAACCCCTGCTTCAAGGGTGTTTGCGCCACCTTTCAATAGCTGAGCGTTCCCGTGCGGGGCTCCTCTTCCCGATTCGGCAGATATAGCGTCTTGCAGTGCTCACAGCGGTAGACTTCCGCGTCGGCACCGAATTTGGTCTTTACTTCGTCACCGAAGAAGTACCACCGCTTCAGATGTCCCGCGCACAGTTTCCCCTTCTCGTCCTTTTCATTGCAGGCTCGCATGCGCGGAGTGCGCCGCTTTACCTTGGTGCCATCGCTTAACGTGGTGACCAGTTCGGAAACCGGAACGGGCTTATCGGAAACCGCGTATTTCGGATTCGCCATAGGAGAATGTCGAGTATATCACCTTGAGAAGCCCTCACCTGGCAACGGGAAGCGGCAGCGCGGCGGAGTCCACTCCACCAATCGAGAGCACCACCGGCAGACTTCCGGTTGCGCCCGAGGGAACGGTGATGGCCACGCCGTACTGGACGAGGTAGGGCGAGTCGAAAATACTGTTGAAGTCAAGTCCGCTGAACGTGACTTTAGCCGTCTTCCCCCCTACGGTGACCGTCGGCGTAGTGGTGGTCGTCGCCGGGGTGGAGGAGTCCGGCAATCCGCCCGTCACCGGCTGATTGTTGACCGGACCGAGTCCATTCGCCCAGATCTCCACGCTGTCACCGATGTGCGCCGGACTGCTGGCGGTGACTTCCGATTGGGTGGTTAAGTCGTAGGCATACGCGATTGTGCTGTCGTTCGGATTCACAAACATCGAGGGGGCGTAAGGTACAAGCGGCACGGTAATCAGGTTGCTCGGGGCGATGAAGTCGGTGGTCACTTTCACCTGTACAGAGGAGGCGCCTTGCACTTCCCACGGCACCTGCACCAGGATCGTCCCGCCATCCACGCTGACGAAGGTGAGCGCTCCGGCGCCGCCGTTGTAGTCGATCGGATTGCCATCATAGGCCCCCGGTACGTCGAAACTCACGCTGGCAGCATCCAGGCTGAGCGGCAAGGGAATCGTGAAGGCGTAGTCGCCGATTCCGTCAAAGGCGGAGATCAACGCGGTATCGACGATCGAAGTGCCTTTGATGGCGATATACGAGCCGGCAACCGCGGAGGTGGAACCGCTGCTGGCATCGGTGATCGAAGTAATCTTCGGCTGCGCCAGGACGGCCGGGATACAGTTCAATCCACCGAATGTGGCTGTCATGCCCGCCCCCCTCGCGGTGACTGAGGGGCTGGCGCCTACTGAAGACGAGAGCATTACCTCGCTGTACGCGATGCCATACTGGTCGGTGGGGCAGGTGGCTGAAGTGCCGGTGGTGGTGACCGTACACGCGGTGGGTTGATAACCCACGGACTGAGGAGTAGGATTGGCCAGCGTGGTTCCGGCGCTTCCGCGTCCCATGGTGAAGGTGACCGCGGTCCCCACCAGCGGAGCGCCCGAAGCGTCGACGAGTTTCACCCCGACGAAGCCGGCGTCGCTTCCGGGGAGCCCTTCAAAGCAGCCAGTTCCGGCCGAGGTCAGCGGAATGATCTCATAGGCATTGGTGAACGGTACCAGGAAAAGGTAGGGAAGGTGGATGGAGATACCCGTCCCCTGAATCGTGAGGAACCCGGAGTATTCACCGCCGCTTGGCAACGATCCGGAAAGAGTGACGTTGACCGTCGCGGAGCCGCCGGCCGGCACGGTGACACTGGTCTGGTCGACGGCCAGTGTGGCGCCCGAGAACTTCTGGTTGGCGGTGAAACTCAGGGTCAGCGCCGCGGAAGCCGAGCCCAGATTGGTAATCTTCACCTGCTTTTTAATGGGAAAGCTGGTGCTTTTCAGCGCACCGAAAGCCAGCGAAACGGGATTCGATCCGTCCGAGGTCACCACGTTGGCGATCACCGTGGCATTCGCGGCGGCACCTGCATCCAGCCGGCCCGCGCCCGTGAAAATCACGTCGACCGGATCGCCGTAAACGTCCTGGGTGCTATCGAGCGCGGCGGAATTCATGAGAATCGCTTTGATCTGCGCTCCCGTCAACTGCGGATGAAGTTGCTTGATCAGCGCGGCGCCTCCCGCGACCATGGGAGCGGAGAAACTGGTCCCGTTGAAACTGCCATAGCCGGTGGGATTGTAAAGGTCGCTGTTCGCATCGAAGCTCTGGGTCGCCATGTAAAGGCCGCTTTGGCCGGGGATGAGAGTACCGTCGGGGAAACTCGGAGCGTTGTCCTGGTCTGCTCCGCCGACCGCCACTATGTCAGGCTTGATGGAAAGATCGCCCGCATTGGGCCCGGGAGACGAAAAGCCCAGCAGCTGGTTGGCGACCATGGGAGGGCTGAAGCTCCAGAGTTGGTTGTATGTCGGTAGGTCCATTTCGGTCCCGGCTGGATCCACCAAAACGGTCGCGCCGGGGTTGGCGTTGATGTAGGTTTTCAAAGCGACACCGTCGCTATTGCCCACCACGACCACCGTCCCCAGATTCGGGAAGTCGCCGAAACTGTCCTCGACTTCGGCAGGAACCGCCGGAGAGGAGTTGGCCATGTAGAAGATCACGCCGTACGCGCCTGCATCGGCTGCGTTGAAGGCCTGGTCGGAGAAACTGCAGGTTGCGGAGGTGCTCTGCCGAATCAGCGCGATCGTCGCGGAGAGCGAATTAGCAGGCAAGGCGTTGCATGCCGTACCGTCGTCACCCAATGTGGTGACATCCAGCATCGGATAGAAATAGGTACTGTTGAAGAAGGCAAGCAGGTCGCTGGTCTGAGCGGGTATCAGTTGCAGATTACTGGGGCCGTCCAACATACTGACGCCCGGTTGGAGAACGTGGGAATTGAGGGTGGCCCCCACCGAGATTACGGACGGAGCGCTGCTCGGCGAAGAGATCATATTGAGCGCCGGATAGACTGGGGCGCTGTATCCATCGTTGCCGGCGGATACCGTGATCACCATGCCGGCGCGGGCTACCATTTCGAAGTGATTAGCGATGAAATCGCAAGGCATTCCTGCCGTAAGACCGCAAGCGGCACCTGTGTCCAGGGGCGCGGCGACGGCAAGAACGCCATAAGAGAAACTCGCGATATCCATGCCATCTTTGTATGCGTCTTCAATCGCCATTGCGGCGATGTGTTCGAAAGTGATGGTGGGGCCGGTCCCGACTCCGTCAGGCGAGCCGGAGATTTTGTAACTGCCCAGGAACGCTTTGGGGGCCATGCCGGAGAAGGTCAGGGATCCGGTATTGGTATTGCCTGCCGCGACCGAAGCGGTTGCCGTCCCATGGCCCAGGCGATCGCGCGGGGTGTAATCGTCAGGCATGGAGTTCGCCGCTACGTTGTTCGGATCGGTTCCCGCCGCGATCTGCCGTACATAACTCCGCGCCACAATCACTTTGTTGTTGGTGTACGCGCAGTCTTCGGGGTGATTGTCCGTGCAGATGGGAAATCCGGCGGGCACCTGCAAAGAGGAGTCCTGGAAGGCAGGATGGGTCTGATCGATTCCACTATCGAGGATGGCAATCTTGAGTCCGGCTCCAGCCTGATTCACACCGCCCAGCAGGCTCCATGCCGCCGGCGCGTTCATCAATTGAACCGCCTTGTTCAAATGACCCCGCAAAGTGCGCATAGGAATGACGCCCAGCACGCCGGAAAGCGATTCGAGTTCCTGTACGCGATCTGGAGCGGTCGCTACAAAGATCGCATTGGAGAATGTGGAGACCGAACCTACAACGTTAAACCGGCGTCGCGCAAGTTCGATTTTCAGACTTTGCTGGCGGAGTTCAACCTGGCGCTCGAAAGCCTGGGCTTCGACCGATCGTAGGGCTTCACGGGTATGAAAGCGTTGCGCGACGGCGGGGTCAGAAAGGATGACAGCGTAATGATTCGACACCCTCTGCGCGGAAAGGGGTAGACCAAGGAGAATATGCAAGAAGATAGCGGTAACCGCAGGAAGTGGCCGTCGAGACATGATGTTCTGACGATTATAGCGGGTGGAAGGTTTCGAACAAACTCGGCGGGGCGGATGCGCCCCCCAGGGCGGAAGTCCGGCGGCTGTTCCGGGGTTGATAATGCTCGCGTTGTGACTCGCGACTTTCGCGGGATGCTGAATGCAGACTTCGTGGCCGAAGCAGGCGCCGATACTCCGATCGCTCTGCCTCCGAAACGAGACACTGTGGGTTACGGCCCATTCACACAGGATTACCAGACGAGCTACTTTCTCAAATGAACGCCGCGGCTGGATGGAAGCAGCGATCGGCGTACGGAACGACGTCGCGGCGGCACAGGACAAAGTCTCGCGCGTGATGGTGATGTTCTCGGAAGGGATTGGCGCCACGACTACTCTTCCCGAAGACATTGGAGTTCGTGCCCTCGATCTCGGCATCCCGATCTATCCATTCTCCCGATACGTGTTATCGGTGGACGGCCGAGTATAGAGCCCGCCCCTCCGGGCTCATATCCGCTTATTTACGTTGTCGGTTTTTCAGATCGCCGGTGCAGTGCTGGGCTTCGGGCATGTGGAGGTGCGCTTCGGCCTCTTAAAATCGGCTGTGAAACAGTCCCATTAACGGTTTACGCTCCAGCGCGCGATCGTTTTCGCATCTTTGATCAGGACTCCGTCTGACAGCACGAGTGGATGGGCCCAGGTCGGACTATCGGCAACCTCATATTTGCGAATCTCACCGAGTCCTTTTGTAGTCGGCCGTGCGACCAGCAGTTGAGCATCGGAGGTCAGGGCGAACAGTGTGGACGAACTCGCCAGCATCGCGGCATTGTCCCCGCCGCGCGGGGGGCCGGTCCACTGAGTTACTCCGCTCCGCGCGTCGAGGCAGAAGATTTGCCCCTTCTTCAGATGCGAAAAACCGAACAGCGACTCTCCGGCGACCACCGGCGAGTTCATGTACATCGAGACGTCGTGGTTCTGCCAAACCGTCTGGGGTGACCATTTTTCGCCGGTGTGCGCGAGCCGCACCGCGAAAACTCCCTGATTGATTCCTGAAAAGATCAGCAAGTCTTTGTAGAGCACCGGCGTGACGATGTTCTGGTCGAACTCCGTTTTGAACGGGATGCTCCACAACAATTGACCCGATGCAGACGCGATGCCGACGATTTTCGATTTGCTCTGCGTGACCACCTGTCGGACGCCGCCGAGGTCGACCACTATCGGCGACGAGTACGCGGGAGAGTCCCCGTCCCAAGTCCATTTGACATCGCCGGTTGAGGAGTCGAACGCGGTGAGCGCGCCCGTCTTGTCCCGCCTACGTGGACAATCAGAAGGCCACCATCGAGGACGGGCGACATGGCTGTTCCGTAGTCGGGTGCGCCTTCTTTGTATCGTTGCGCAAAATCCTTGCGCCAGCGAAGCTTGCCGGTCTCGGAATCGAATGACGACAAAATTCCGCTGATTCCGAACGTGTACACTCGCCCGTTTGAATACAGCGGTGTGGATTTTGGACCCTCCCCGTGACTGGCAGCGGCCGGGTTGACCTGGTACGGAGCAGGGTAGCGCTGCTGCCATCGGACCTTGCCATTCGAGGGATCGAGGGAAGTCAAAGTCTCCTGACCGTTCAGACGAGTGAAGGCATAAATGCTGGCACCGGCAAGGATCGGCGAAGCATGTCCTTCGCCGATCGTGACCTTCCATTTCAGGTTTAGATGTTCGGGCCAAGTGGATGGCTCGCCGGCGATGACGCCGTCGCGGTTCGGTCCGCGCCATTCCGGCCAATCGGCGCTGTTCAACGCGCCGGCAATCAGCAGACACGTTCCGATGATCTTGCGCATAGCGTTTCTCAACCAGGATATCCCGTCGAAGCGTCTTGTACGATACTTCGTAATCCGCATAAGTGATGCCATTCCTTGCGCATCCGCCCGCCGTTTACAGGGCTGTTCCACTTTTCGGGAGGTGAGGTAGATTCGCTAGACGGAATTTCACACCGGAGTAGATGATCGCGTTGGCGATCGCCCGGGAGCATTCGTTCCAGACTTGCTGCTCCGCTCCGGCTTTCATCCGGAACTTGTCGAAGTGGGCGTAGGAGATCGCTCGCCGCATGAGATCATGTTTAGCATGATCGCAACGCTTGCGCTCTTTCTTCTGGCCTCCGCGCCTCAGACCACCACTTTCACAGGTGAATGGCTGCTCACCTGGGATCAAATGGGCACGCAATACATCCGCGTTTCGGTCACGCAGGATGGCGCTGCGGCTAAAGTCACATGGGAAGGCGAGAGCTTCCAGTGTACGTTGACCAACAACGTCTGCGAAGGCACGGTAACCGAGAACGACAATCCCAAGGCCGGCAAAGTGAAGATCACGATGAATGGCGACGAGATCAAGGGGGAAGGCGCCGACCTCGAAGGCGCATTCATGTTCATCGGAAAACGCTCACCTGCGCCGCCCCCTGGCGGGCCAAGGACGCATAAGTTCGAGCCAACCGCTTTCTACAACTACTTCGCTTGGAACGTCGCGCCGGCTCTGCACATTTTCCCGGGCGACACGGTAGAGACGAAGAGCGTCGACGCCGGGGGAATCGATGAAAACGGCGTACGCCGCGCGCGTGGTGGCAATCCCCTGACGGGACCGTTCTATGTGGAAGGCGCATGGCCGGGCGATACTCTAGTCGTGCATCTGAAGCGCCTTCGCTTGAATCGCGCTACGGCAGGCAGCGGAACCGGGATCGTACCAAGCGCGCTCGGGCCGGGCTATTTCCGCAATCTGAAGATGGACGATCATTTCTCCGGCGAGTGGACGCTCGATCGCGAGCACGGCGTCGCGCGTCCCGCCAAGCCATCGGAGCACATGAAGGAATACACGGTTCCGCTCAAGCCGATGCTGGGATGCATTGGAGTCGCGCCGCCCCAGGAGCAGTCGTTCCGCTCGGGATATCTCGGACCTTGGGGCGGCAACATGGATTATCGCGAGTTCGGCGAGGGCGTTACGCTCTACTTCGGCGTGAATCATCCAGGCGCGCTCCTGTTCCTGGGCGACGGACATGCCGCGCAAGGCGCGGGCGAGTTGACGGGCGACGCGCTGGAGACGTCGATGGAATTTACGTTTTCCGTGGACTTGATCAAAGGCAAAGCTCCTAACATGCCGCGCGCGGAAAACGCCGCCTATCGCATGGCCTCGGGGATCGCGAATTCGCTGCCGGAGGCTTTACAACAGGCGACCACGAATCTCTCGCAGTGGCTGGCGGCCGATTACAAGTTGACCCCAAATGAAATCGCGCTGGTGCTGGGCACGGCGATCCAATACGACGTGGCGGAGGTCGTCGATCCGTTGGTGCACGTCGTGGCGCGTATCGACAAGAACGCGCTGGCCAGCTTGGGCCCGAGCCAAAAGTAGCGCTGCGCGCTTCGAGGGGGCACGGGTTTCCGCCCTTATGCCTCCTTCATGCAGCCACCCAAAAGGCCGAGCTGCTTGACGCCGAGTGAGCGTCAAGAACGAATATCGATAGCCAGGGGCCGGCGGGCGGAGAACTGACAGTCCGAGATTGAGCCAACAATTCGCTACGGGTATTACTACCGTTCGGCGACCGGCGCGGCTGGCGATGTGGTCTTCTTTCTCTCCGGCATGAGCACCTTAGGATCCAGTTTCGCATCGAATGCCACGTCGAAGAAGCCGATCATCATCTCCTCCCAACTCTGCTCTCCCCAGCGTACATCTTTGGTCGCGTCAGGATTGCTCGAGTTATTCGCGGAGTTGTCGAAATGCGCGGTGCAGGCCACCTTCGTGCCTGCCGGAAGCAGGATCTCGGTGGCAGGGGTATACCACAACTGCCAGCTGAAATCGTAATGCGGCACCTTCAGGATAGTCTCGGTTTCGCCGGTCGGGTAGATCAGCCTGAAGTCGAAATCCTTACCACGGAGATGCATGTGTGGCAGGAGTCCGGACAGCTTCACCTCATGTGCCAACTCCAGCTCAGAGTCTACGCGATAGTTCGCGTCGCCTGCCGGAATCACGAACTTGTTATTGGTCGCCGCCAGTGACATCACTCGCTGTTGCGGCGGCTCCTTGCAGAACACGATGCCAACCTTACTCTGGTCCTTCTGCGCTTTGCCATTGGCGGTGTAATGCAGTTGCAGGACCACATCGCTGCCAGCCTTGATCAGACGCCCACGCCCCGGTTCCAGGATGGTCGGCGGGACTCCCGGTGCGAAGCCGGCGAGCATGTCGCCGCCAAAGGACTGACGTTCGCCCTTTTCGTTCCTCTCGGGAACAAACGGTACGCCTGGCTGTTTGTCGCGACCCCACTTCGAACCCGGTTCGCGAATGAAGGCGATTACGTGGTGAACTACGCTGCGCGCCCCGGGCCGTACTTCCGAAGACTGCACCCAGTGGTCCTCTTTGAAACCGAGAGGGAGGATCACATACTGGTAATCGATAGTGCCTGATGCTGGTACCTCAAAAGCCTCCGGCATCTCGAGCACGAGATCGGGCTTGGGAATGCCCCACCCGCTGAGAAACTGCTTCGGTGCAGGCAGATCTTTCGGATTGCCCTCAACGGCGCCGCCGTCCACCCACGACACGAGGGTATCGATTTCACCCTTGCTGAGCGTGCGGTCATTACGGAAATGCCCGTACTGCGGGTCGGCGAACCATGGCGGCATCTTTTTTAATAAGACGGCGTTCTTGATCGCCTTAGCCCACGGCCGCACTTCCTGAAAGCTGCCGAACGACATAGGCGCCGCCTCGCCCGGACGATGGCAGCCCTGGCAGCGCTCCTGGATAATGGGCGCCACGTCTTTGGAATAAGTGCGCGGCGCGGGAACAGTTGCCGCCACAGCCATAATCGATAGTCCTAAACCCAAGCCACAGACCAGCTTCATACTTTCCTCTGGATTGATTATACGAGCACTTGTCGAAATCAGATCCAACTTCTTTGCGTGCCCTTTCAAACAGACGAACAAATACGCACTCGGCCCGGCAGCGACTCCAGGGAACCCCGCCCAGACCCATCGGCGGCGGTTGGGATTCCCCCGCTCTCGACAACCCCGTCAATCAGTTCATTGTTTTCCCCGCGCCAGGATCGCCCTATGGCCCCACGCCACCCGTGATGTTCCGGGTGGATGGGCCCGGTCCGTTCGCGGATCGTAAGGTGACGTGACAGACCGGTGACGGCAGAGGAAATCTCGCCGTAACTGCTACGAGACCGGCGGCTATTCAACTCGCAACCCTATCGATAGCCGCCATTGCACGTCGACGACGAGCGCGCAACCTGTCTCGTTAAAGTGCGAGCCGGTTACTTTCGACCACTCGCAGCTTTGGAATCCGCCTGTTCCTTTTCCCGCGCCCGCGCGCCTTTCAGGATGTCCTTCATCGCGTAATTGCCTTCATGGCAGGCGTATTCGTAGATGTGCGAATCGGTCGCCGGCCAGGTCATTTCGCCGGTCCACGGACGCTCCCAGGTATTTGGGTCCTCCACAGTGAACCGGTACAGCAATGTGCGGTCACTGGTGCGCGTGAAGCGCTCGATCACATGCAGGTTTTCCGTCGATCCATGAAACCGCGTCTTGTCTGTGAAGTTGGTCGTATCCACAACCAGCGTGTCACCTTCCCAGTGGCCGACCGAGTCTCCCATCCAGAGGCGCAGATTCTTCGGCAGATGCTGCGCGTTCATACGGACGATGCGCGCGTCGTGCACCATCTCGGTCAGGATCATGATGTCGTTTGGCGTCTGCACGATCTGGTGCAGGTTATTGTAGAAGTAGTCGGGCAGCGCGGGCGGGCCGGAGGTAGACCCGAAGCCCAGAATGCAGCGCTCGCCGAGCGGCCGGCGCTCCGGATCGTCATACGCGCCGGGCGTCCTTTCCAGATCGCGATCGGTGCTCTCCCCAGCGTCGGAAGTCGGGCGTCCATAGTCGGCTACTGCGCGTTGCCGCGCCGAGGGGATGGTCGGTGGAATGCGGCCGTCCGGCGGGTCGATCACGATCGACGAGCGCGACTGGCCATCCACATTAGTAAAAGTCGACCCCACATCGAGCCAGCCGGTGTTGTAACCACCAACTGCGCCGCCGGCGCCGGTCGCCACCAACCACCAGCCGGCATTTGGGCCGGTGGTGCTCCCCGGGGGGGCCAATGACTCGCCACCTTTTTTCGGCGCGGCGCGATCGCCGGAAATCGGCGCGTCAGCATCCTGCTTCTCCTTGGCGAAGGCGGCTTCGCGCTTGTGTGCCTCCTCCGGTGAATAGGCCGGAGGTGCGCCGCGGGGCCGCTCCAGGGGTGTCATGGTTGCGATATCGTAGGTGCCTTGCAGGTCGGGGTGCCCGTCGGCAAGACGCTTGGGACTATAAGGTTTGGCCGATTTCTGCGTCTGGGCAGTCAACGGCACTGGTGTCCACAGCAGCAGCGCGGCCACGCTCGCGAATAACAGTCGCCGCATCGCAGTTACCTCCTTGAATGGCTCAGCAGCTTCTTGCGCCACTGGCCGCACATCAATTCTTCCACAAATTTCGCGATTCGGGTTGCCCATGTGCCAGTTACGCGATTCGCTATACCGCGCCAGGCGATAACGATCCACGCTCGCCGATCTTAAGGCTCATCAGGTGTAGCTGTGTGACTGGCTGAGGAAGCACGCTGGCGCTTTGGATCTCGCCTTGATCGCGTTCACTGCGTTCTCGCAGTTCGTGCGGCCCTTTCCGGGATTCGCCGCGATTCGCGCGGTACTTTCGAAATAGCCGATCACCACACGGCTTCGGCAATCCGCCGTACCAGTGCATCGTAAGGTGGATGATGAAGAACGAGTTCCCACAGGAGTTCTTAACCGACCTTAACGATGACGGATCGTCCAAGCAGCCATGTCTGGGGGGGTGCTACAAAATGCCCAAGTCGGTGCTGTGTCAACGGTCAGCCGATATCGTGCCGCCTTACGTCTCTCGCCGCACGTCTCGTGCATTCCTGTCGTCGCCGATCAATAGAAATTTTGCGTGGCGGAGGTGGTTGTCGGGAGTCCACGAATTCAAACTGGCCCACGAGCGCTGGCCGGAGCCAGCGGCTCTATGCCATCCTCTCCACGGTCAAGCCTTCCCCCCATCGCCCAGCGTTCTTCTCAGGAAGGTTTACAAACGGGCACTCGTTGATTTCGAGCAGATGCATCGTTCGGATCAGCTTCTCACCCAAAGCCGGCGTGAAGCCGCTCCGAGTCCTGCCGACGTACACGTGATTGCCGCCGTCGAAGTATCCGAAGATCAGCCCATCGAACGTCCTTGCGCCGACAGTGTAGCCACCGATCACGAATTCCTGTCCCCGGTTGAGGCGCCTCTTCTGCCACGCGCCCGTTCGTTGGCCGGCCTCGTACCGGCTACCGAGGCGCTTTGCAACCAGCCCCTCAATGCCTTGTGCTCGCACCGCGGCGATCAGTTCGCTCAGACTGGCGTCCACGATCAGGGACTCCCGTACGGGATGCGCAACGCATTAGAACATGCTGGCTCAAAAGCTCGCGGCGGGCGGAAAGCGGTTCCGAGGTGAGGTCACGACCCTTCAGCACCGGCACATCGAAGGCGTAGTAAACGATGATCGTGCTGGCCCCGAAGTTTTGCAAGGCATGGAACGAGGGGCGCCATACGTCGCAGATCTATCGCTGTCGGCCCCAAACTCGACTAGAGCTATTGAAAACGGCGAGACAGCCAACCACACTGCTCAAGTGCCAGCGTGGCCTCGTCGGCGGCCTTCAACCTTGCGTCTCGAACGCCTCAATAGCACTGAAACGAGCTTGTGATAGAGCCGTCGCGATCAAGAAACACGTAAATACTGCCCATGTCGCCAAACACGATCGAATTGCTATCGCCGTGGATGCCCCGATCATCAAACTCCAGCCCCAGGGATTCCGCCTGGTTAACCCACGGATACGGAACTTGGTGTGCGGCTTGGATCGAACCTAGCTGACAAAGAAACTGGCTCTCCGAATCGTCTCCACCCTGAATCCAATGCGGGACGCCTCCAATCTTCGTGCCGTTCAGGATCGGTAGGTTGTATCTCCCGCGAATCTCCAGGTCGGAAGCCCTCTCTGTGGAATCCGGGTAATCGGCGGAACGATGAATCACTCCGTAGAACGGGCCTGCCGTGGTCGCCATCAGAGACTTGTCAAAGTGGGAGACCGGAGGAAGTTCCAACGGAAGCCATTCAAACCGCATTAAATCAGGTTCCAGATAATCCTCGGGGTCCTCAACCAAGAGCAATAAGACGTCGCCAGGAAGGGGTGTGGGGAACAAGTCCCGCGAGTCCGCAAAGTTGAACTGCGCCAGAAAGAAAAGAGGCGACCCCTCGTCGTCGGTGGGCCAAGGGCGGTCTGCGGCCCAGTATGGGATGCCTCCAACCTTGGTGGCCTCGCGGCGCGGGGACTCACCCTTTCCGAACACAAAAAGATCCGCTGGAAACCCCTGTCCCTCACGAAGCCCATGGATGTCCCGAAGTTCTTCGACCGAAAATACGTCGTACGGGCTGGTGATCAACTCGCCCTCGAGGGCTTCGTGGGCTCCCGCTTCGAACACGCGCCGCGCCGCAGCGAAATCCAGTTCGGGATGTAGCTTCTGAGAACCTCGGGCAATCATCGCACCACTCCTTCGGAGGAACGACGAGTTTAACCGCCGAACTCCAGCTTAACCGATCCAGATGTCCACTTCCTGCCAACACAGGTCAAACCGCACCAACTTCTGTTTTGTCATTCCGTTGCGCCAGAGCGGTTCACTACCCACAAGGCGGCTCAGGCTGCAAAGCTTGCACCATCTATCGCCAAGAGCATCACGAGTCCGAAGAAAAGACGAGATGTTGGCGCTCGTCCATCCACGCCTGAACACGAAATCCGGAGTCGGCCTATACAGAACTGACGTGATTTGATGGCGTTATCCCAAAATCACTCAAATTTGTAGTAGAAAGACCTCGTACGACCAGTTCGGGCCTTCCGGCAGCGTCGAGGCAGGGGCCAGCAGCATTGGCTCGGTGAACTTCAGGGATCTCGAAACCTCCACTCCGTAGTTTACGAGCCCAGCACCTACCGGCTCTTGTTGGTTTGGACGGGCCCCCGGTGTGGTGCGACGATCCCTCAACGCGGTCTTCGAGGTTCGCCAGCAACTCGGAAACCTTGAGGCCGAAGGTACGGGCAAACATCGTAAGTACTTGAATCGTCAGGTTTCGAGCGCCGTTCTCGGCTGATCCAATGTAGGTCCGGTGGACGCCGCAACGATCCGCAAACTCTTCCTGAGACCACCTCCTCGTCCCCTAAGCTCCTTAATTCGCTGCCCGATCGCGAGTTGAAGCAGAGGATCGGTCTTCTTCCGCTTTCGCATGCGATTACGAGTAAGTGATTGGAATCCATCAGATTCACGATGTGAGTCGGACTGAGTCGCGAGAGTCACTCTGATGTCGGAACCGCTCATGACTGACATGGCATCGCCAATCGCCGACGCGGGGCAACAATCGGCATACGGAGGGCCTTTTTATGGGGGCGACAGAACGCGAGGGTCAGGCATTATCCGCAGTGCGAAGAGGACATCCACAACTTCAAGCAGATCCAGTTTTCGGGCACTACGGAGTTTTCAGGCGGGAACCTCAGGATTGGAGTACGCGCGGAGCCTCGACTTAAGATTGTTGCTCGCCCGGCCGCCACGCCTCATGTAGAGACGCGGCAGCCGGGCGGCGGTTCGGTGCGTTGTTTAGAAGCGGATTTTGATCATGGTCATGAGGATGCGAGGATCGCGCGCGCCGCTCACGCTGCCGAACCCGTTCTTGTTGTTGATGCTGCCATCGGGGTTGACCGCAATATTGGAGAACGCCGACGTCAGGGTGCTGGCCGTCAGGCTGGAGTTGATCCCATTGAACTGCGTGTGGTTCCAGACGTTGAAGGCATCGCAGCGGAATTGGAAGTGCACCCGTTCCTTGATCGAAAATTCCTTCTGGATCGAGAGGTCCCAGTTGTTGATGCCGGGGCCAGTGAGGTAGTTGACGCCGGATTCCAGGCCGATGCTGCCCACCAGCGGGAGGGCGAAATCCGAGGCATTGAGCCGGTTATACGGATTGAGACTACCTGTCATGGGGTTGCCGAGGAGGCGCAGGCGCGAGCCCTCCGTGTAAGAACCGGTGATGTTCTGGTTGCCCCCGCCGGAGGAGACACTGAAGCTCGGGCCGTACGGCGAGCCGCTGATGAACGAGGTGACGCCGGAGATCTGCCAACCGCCCAACACCGCCTTTTCAACGACATTTTTGCCGGTCAGGGTGGGCAGGTTATAAACGTAGTTGAACACGAACATCTGCCGGCGGTCGTTGCCGGAAGGCCCGTAGTAGGCCTCCCTGGTGTATTGATCGACGCGGACCGCGTTGGTATCTCCGGTGGCGGTGGTGAGGTTCTTGCTCCAGGTGTAGGAGAGGCCGAGGAACAAATGGCCCACGCGCTTGTTGCCGGTCACCTGCAGGGCGTTGTAGTTCCCGGTGGCGGCGCTTTCATACAGGGTGATGCTGCCGATTCCCCGGTAAGGCGCCAGGAACTGCTGGAGCAGCGACGTAGCGCCGGGAATCGTGCTGGCGGCCAAAGTCGGATCCTGATTCTGCGGAAGGAACGCGGCCCCGTACGGCGTGTAGTTCAGGTTGCGATTGTCTTGCAGGTGGCGGGACAGAGTGCCGACGTAGGCCACGTCGATGGACGCCTGGCCTGGCAGAGATCGCTGCACGCCGAAGGTGTAGTTGTAGGAATCCGGGAGTTTGCCGGTCGGATCGGCGGCATAGAACGAGGGCGGCGAGAGCAGCGCGGTCGCCGGATTGATGTTCTGCATGAAGCCGTAGGTCAGGGTTGGCTGGATGCCTAACGGCGGGTTGCGGACGAAATCGAAAACGCGGTTGCCCTGAAACCGGTCGTAGTAGATGCCGAAGCCGGTGCGGATGACGGTCTTGTGGTCGCCAAACGGGTCATACGCTAAACCGATGCGTGGACCGAAAACTAGCCCGGGCGAGTCCTGGAGGTACTTAGTGAACCCGTTGACACCGCCCTGCTCGATGCCGTTGGCAATGTTCCCGCTTCCCGGGACGATATAGCCGATGTTGGCCGCCGGTACAGTCTGGCCAGTGACGGTATCCACGCCCATGCGGACGCCGTTGACCGTTTGCGGGAAATACAGGCGGGGCGCCTGCGACGCAGACCAGGCCGAAGGCAGGAACGTCGAGGCCTGCAAGGAAGCATCATATTGCGGTTGAACCCAAGCCGTGCGCAGGCCGTAGTCCATGGTCAAACGAGGAGTAATTTTCCAGGTGTCCTGCGCGTAGAATTCGATGTTCCAGTAACGGTACTGGCCATTAATCTCGTTGGCCGCTTGCGCGAACGTATTGTAGACGCCCGCGGCGGCGTTGGAGAAACCGAACCCGGTGTCGTATGGGTTGTTGCTGTTGTCACCGAAGTTATAGGAACCGTCGAATGCACCGAACGAGGTCTGGTTCTTGACGCTCTTCTGCATATAGAGGCCGAACTTGAACGTATGCTGGTTCCAGACCTTCGACAAGGCATCCGTAATGTCATAGGTAGTGTTGAAGTTGATGAAGGGACCGGCGCCATTGTTACCCGTGTTGAAATTCGGCGAGTTGCCGATCTTGCTCCCCGCAAAAGTCGCGTACGGAAGGTAGTCGTTCTGCACTGCCTTGGGATAGAGCACTGGCAGGTTGACGCCGGTAGCGGCTCGCGAGAGCGCGTCGGTGGTGTAGGCGATCAGAATGTTGTTGTGGCTCGAACCCACATTGAGCTCGTTTGTCATGGTCGGGGAGATGACATAGGTCATGCCACCCGCCCAACTGTAGCCTGGGTTGGCGTACTGGATCGGCGCGAGTGGCAGGTTGGTGCCCAGAATCCAGGTGCCGTATACCGAATCGTAGGTGTTCGAGTTGTTGATGTAGTGGCCGAAGACGCGCACCTTAGAGGTTAGGTTGTAGTCCACTCGCACCAGGTCTTCGCGCCGCGGATACGGGCTGGAAACCTGGCTCTGGAAGTTATATCCCTTGATGCAGCCGCTTGTTCCCGGCACCGCGGAGCATGCATTCGCTACGTTGGGCTCCGGCATGAAGCTGAGAAGCTTCACGCCCGGGGCGTATAGCTGGCTGGCCGGAATGATGTTTCCGGGTAGGGGTTGCTGGGTGTTGGGGTCGCGGATGACCACCGCGTTGCCATTCTGATCAACGCTCTTGGAGAAGTTGCCGGCGCGTTCCAAATCGGTGGGCACGGTCACGTAGTGGGCGCCGTAGGGCGCCAACTGGCGCTGGAACTCCTCGCTCCAGAAGAAGAAGAGCTTATCGCGGCTCTTGAGCAGTTTCGGAATCAGCAGCGGACCGCCGATCGTGCCGCCCTGATCGTTGAACCGGAAAAGCCCCCGCGCGATGCCGTCGCGGTTATTCTTCCAGTTGTTGGCGTTCAGGCTTTCATTGCGGTGAAACCAGTAACCGCTGCCGTGGAACTGAGACGTGCCGCTCTTGGTCACTACCGATATCTGGGCGCCCATGGCGCGGCCGTATTCGGCCTGGTAAACGCCGGTCAGGATCTTGAATTCCTCGACCGAATCCAGGCTGAGGGTGACGTTCTGGCTGCCGTTCGAGCCGGTATCGGTGTTGCTGATGCCATTGATCATCAGTTGGTTGGAGTTCACGCGGTTTCCGTTGGCGGCGATGTTGCTCAGACCTCCCATACCCGCGGTTTCCAGGTTGATGGTGCTGACCACGCCGGGAACCAGTTTCACCAGATCGAGATAGCTGCGGCTGTTGACCATGATATTCTCGATCTGTTTGGAAACCAGCGCGGCGGACCGCTCGGCGCTTTCGGTCTGCAGCAAGACCGCGTTCGCCGAGACTTCCACATAGTCCGTAGCTTGGCCGACTTCCATTCTGAGATCGCCAATCATCAGCCTGTCGTTGGCGTTGACGACCACTCCGGGCCGGTCCAACCTTTTGAACCCGGCCTGCTCGACTTTAACTGTGTAGGTGCCGGGCGGAACCTGCGTGAAGACAAACCGGCCTACCTCGTCGGTCTTGGTGTTGTACGTGAATTTCTGTTGATCCTCCTGAGCCGAAACGGAGGCTCCCGGAATGACGGCCCCCTGAGCGTCCTGCACGACGCCGGCAATGGAACCACTAGTCGTCTGAGACCATGCGATTCCATACGCCAATATGGGAAGCAGCAACAAACATCTTCTAACCATTTTTGACACCCCCTGTTCGTCCGCGGAACGAACATTCGCGTGCGAATACCCCATTGCGCCGTTACGACGAAATTCGAGTTACTCCGCCATGTATAGCGAAAAGACGCGGGGCGGGCACGCCCTGGCCGGGCAACGCTGGTTTTATTTGACAGTCATCACTGGCAGACCGGCGTTACTGCCTGAAGCAAGACCCCTGCGGGTATCCACACAACCCGTCACCACTCGATGTGCGGGCGCGCACCGAGGGGATGCGTTAGGATTATCACGCCCAGCGCGGAACAAGTCAAGGGTGTCTGCATGCTGGAAGAGGCTGCATCCAAAGATTTGTCAGTTACTTCCAAGTCAAATGCCCTACTGCAACCGGTTCCAGGGAGCGGGCCGGGCGCGTTGCCTGGCGAAGACTGGCGGAAGCCATGCGGGCGGAAAGATGGCGGCGCGCCAGAGGCGGAAGTCGTTCAGATGATAAAGCGCTGGCAGGCGTTACCGGCGCTCGTGGCGGGATGCGACAGAGCGGGCCGCGCCGCTGCGTGGGCTCTCGGCCGGAGTCCCAGGTTTCCTTTCCAGAGCCCACGCCCCTTCCGCCACAGTCAAAGAGGTTCAACGTTCCAGTTGTTGGAGCAGTGCCTGTGCTTCCGGGTAGTCGGGGCGCAATCTGATCGCTTCCCGCAGTGCTGCCACAGCGTCTTCCCGCCTGTGCTCGATGGAGAGGGCGGATCCCAGGCCGTAGTGGGCCTCGGCGTCTTCCGGTTTGTAGCGCAGTCCCTCGTTAAAATTGGAAATTGCTTCCTCGATTCTCTTCGAATACAAAAATGCAAATCCCATACAGAAATGCGTGGGTGCGTCGTGGGGCTTGAGCCGGAGTACTTCGCCAAGCTCCTTCAAGCCCTGACTGTCCTTGCCACGCTGCAGCAGGGCAACACCCAGGTTGAAACGGGCAACCGTATTCATTGGGCCTAGTTGGACGGCTTTTTGAAAATACGCGATTGCCCCGTCGAGATTCGCTGCTGTGTCCAAGACCACTCCGAGCTTGTCGTAGATTCCAGAGTTAGTTGGGTCATTCTTCAGCGCAGCCTGGAGCTGGGAGAATGCCTCGGCAGTGTCGCCCTGCGCGTTGGCAATCAGTCCCAGATAGAAATGGGCGTCGGGGCGGCCGGCATACGGGCGCACAAGATTGTGAAGCCGTTCCACGGCTGCGACCGTCTTGGGAGTGTCAAAAAAGTCATTCGTGAAACGCCACAAAGGCACCGGATCGTTCGGCCTCAGCCGGAGACACTCACTCATTTGTGTCAGGGCTTCGTCGACCGCTTCCGGCTTGTTGGGGTAGGAGGTAAGCAGGGTATTCGCAATAAAGGCCCGGATATCCGGGTCTTTGGCGTCGGCTTCCGCCGCGCGGCGAGCGACTTCAATCGCCTGGTCGGGATATCCGAAACGGCTCAGCAGGCCCGCCTGTTTGAGCAGGCGAGTAGAGTTATACGAGAGAGTAATCAACTGGTCATTCAACAGATCTTGCGGCGGGGGCACGACCTTAGACCGGCACAACGTAATACTCTGGCGGGCCTCCGCAGCTTTGCCAGTCTGCCCAAGTGCCTGATAGGCTTCCTGCAGCAATTCGTATGGCGGCTGCAGATAGGGATAGGTCCGTGCGAGGGGAGCGACGTGCTCGATCACCTGGTTCCACTCCCGGCGGCGCGCCGCTACGCGTCCTAGTCCGAAAGCCGCTTGCAGAGAGGAGTGGCCATCGGGGGCACTGGCCGCCCTTTCGTAATAGCGCGCAGCCTCTTCCAGCCTGTCCCGCTTGAACTCCGCGTCAGCCAACCGGAGCAGGGCCGGGACGTGATCGGGCTTGAGGCGCACTGTCTGTTGCAAGAACCTGGCCTGCTCCTGTTCGTTGCCGTTCTCCTCCTGGAGGAATGCCTGGCAATACGCCCATTGGTAGTCGTTGGGAGCCAACCGCGCGGCAATCCGATACGCACTTGCGGCTTGCTCCAGGAACAGGTTGGCATGGTACGCCATTCCGAGTTTGCCAACTGCTTCAGCAGAGGCGAGCCGCCGCCGGGCCTCCCGATCCGCGCCCTCGAGCAACGCGCGAGCGCCCGGGTTGACCGTTCGCAGATCCGGCAGCTTTGGGAAATCCTCCGGCAATCTCACCGGAAGCAAGACCGGCACAAGCAGCCAGGTGACCGCGGCCAGCGCCACGGCCAGCGCCCCGGTTTTTAGAAGCGACTTTGCATCGTACCAACGAGTGCCGTCGCGAGATTCGGGTGTCATGGTATTTTGCCTGCCGCTTGACCCCAGTGGTTGAGCCAAAGCACAACGCGCCCGTCAGGGGTAAATGGCTGATAAACGTCCATCCGCACGGAAACCAGATCAGGCTTTCCATCTCCATTCATGTCTGCCGCCTCCAGGCTGATGAGATGAGTCGGAGAGTGGCTGATGTCATGCTGCGTAAAGTTCATTTTGCCGTCATTCTCAAACCAGATCATGCTCTGCGAGTCCGGCTGCTCCCAGAAGTTGTAGCAACTGACAGCGGCGATATCGAGATCGCCATCACCGTCCAAGTCGACGGCGACAGCGGCGCTGGCTCCCGGGAAAAGGCCGATGGGATGATGTTCAAACTTGAAATTGCCCTTGTTTTCGAGCCATTGGACGCTATGCCAGGGCCGCGGGCGCGGCGGCAGGTAGTCAAAGGCGTCCCCGTTGGTGAGCAGGATGTCCACCAGTCCGTCCTGGTTCAGGTCGACTAGCCTGATACCGCTGCTGCCATAGTCTTCGTTGGTACTGCCCCAAACCAGATGCGATTTGAAATTCCCGTGTCCATCGTTTTCGAAGACGTAGACTTCCTCCCATTCCTGGCTGACGACCGTGACGATATCCATGTCGCCGTCGTTGTCGATATCCACGGGAATGGCGTGGATCACTCCCGAGAGGCTCTGCAGGATGTGCGAACGGAACTGCCAATTGCCGAGATTCTCCATCCAGCGGGTCTCGCCGTCGTCATAGCCGAATTGGCCCACGATCAGGTCGAGACGGCCATCGCCGTTAAAATCGGCGGCGCGAACGTCGGTGACACGGGCAATGTGATCGATGAGAGTATGGGGCGTGAAGTTCTGTTTGCCGTCGTTTTCCAAAATGACAACCGAGCCGATCTTGTCATTGCTGGGGAAGAGTTGACCCATGCAAGCGACCAGCACATCCAGGTCGCCATCTTTGTCGATATCGACGGCGCTGACATGGGCCGGGGCGGGGAGCACGGGACTGATCCACTTTTCGGTATACACACCGGCAGGAAATTGCCGGATCCAGCCGATGCGATTGGCCAGCATGTCCGCAACGAGAATGTCTGGAAGGCCATCCTTATCGAGATCCACGATCTGCAGGCTTCCGATGCGAGGAGGATCGATCGAAGGAAATCCGATCGGCATCGGTTTGAGAAAATCGATCTTGGTCCCGTGCACAACTTTCGCCGGGCCCTCTTCTTTATCCGCCGGGCGGGCGCCTTTGAAAATATGCTCGAATATCTGTGACATGGAGAGGCCGGAATGGTTGGCCTGGTAGAAGAGGACCAGCAAAGGGACTCCCAGCATGACGGCGGCAATGCGGAGCCCCGGCAGCACGGAGGAGCGTCTTTTGCCGGGTGATTTCGGCCTTTCCTTCTTCATCTTTCCCATCTACCTTACCCGGCGAAAAAGAAGATCATACCGGCGGCAGCCATCCAGAGGAACGACCCGAGCGGCAGCGATCCCAGGATTGCCCGGCGCCGTTCGGACGCGGCACCAAGCCAGCAACGATAGAGCGTGCGCATCGCATAAGCGGCGCCCGTGAGAACACAAGCTACCTGCAGCCATGGGATGGCTGGCGACCAGATGATGTGCCAGCGGCTACCCGCCATACCCAGAAGATTCCACCCCCAGTTGAACGGATCCGACAGGCTCTGCAGCAGGAAGGTCATCATGGAGAGCAAGGTCGCGAGGGCAAAGGTTATCCAGCAGGCCATTCCCAAAGGTATTAGCGCCGCGCTGGTTGTCCGAAACTGAGCGCCCGGCGGCACCGCGGATCCACTAAGGGCGATTCCGGCTCGCGCCAGCGCGTACCACAGGAGCGGCAGAACGCCCAGACACATCACCCACACCACCGTGGCGTAAAGCCAAAACGTTCCCCAATTCCGCTGGTCCACGATATCGATCCACGACCGAATCCGGTCCCAGGCGCCCAAATTCACGATGGAGTACAGACAGGCCAGGGCAAACATCACGATCACCTGCAATGCCTCGCCGTAGCTGGCGATGTCCTGATCCCAGCCGGTTTTGCGCCAGAAGAGCGCGACATTGTCGTAGGCGCAGGTCTTCACGCATTCCATGCAAACTCCACAATCGTTGTTCCGATTCATTTCGCCCACGCAAAGCCCGTAAGGACAGCCCCATCCGTGGACACTGCCGGTCAGACAAAAATGTTCCTCGCAGGTGGCGCATTTTTGGGAAGAGACGGACCGCACGGCGAGGCGCCCAGTCGTGGAGTAAATGCTGATGTACCCATTAATCGGGCAAAGGTACCGGCAAAAACTCCGATCTTCCGATAAGAACGAAACCACGATGGCCAGGAAGACAAGGCCGATCAGCATCCAACTGGTTGCGGGAGGCAGTGCGACCAGGGTGGTGCTGAAGGTCCCTAAGAGCAGAAAAAGCACCACGCGCGGCCAGGCGGTGCGCAACCAGGCGGGCCATCGAGGGGATTGGCTGTTCCAGCCGTCCGGATTCCGGGCAAGCCGGAGCCGCTGTAGCCATTCTCCCAGCAGAGGCAGAGGACAAACCGTGCACCAAATCCTTCCGCCGATGGGGACCAGCAGGACGATCAGGGCCGAGAGCCAGAGGACCCATACGATCATGGGACCCGCGTTTCGCCCCGAAACCTTGGTGCCCAACAGACCTGCCAGGACGACAAACCAGAACACGCCCAGCATCGGGAGAGCAAGATTGAATTGAAAGGTAGGCGCTTTTACTGTCTGCTTCAGCCAGGGGAAGAGTCTGAACAGGTTGATCGGGCGGCTCCGGGAGCCGTCTGTGGGTCGGAGGCCCGCCATGATCCACCCAGCCAACGGAATCGCGGCCAACAAGCCGAGGGCTCCGTACAGCAGGAAATTGGGACTTACGATCAGTTCCCCCCGCTCAGTTCCGTGTAACGGGCCATTGTATGTATGATTGCGAAACTGCGATTTAGAGATCAGGCGGCCCTGCCATCCTGGAAGTCCCGCCACAATTTCCACTGTTTCCATCAGTTCTGGGGGATCGTCGGGGCGCGAGAGCCGCTGAACCGACACCAGCTTATTGCCGGGTGTAATGGAGACGTGAAGATCGTAATCCTGTAGGAAAAAGCTCTGGCCGGTATCGCGGGTGGAAAAGGTGAGCCGCAAGCGATCTCCGCGATTGACCTGGATGCGCGAGGGACTGAAACCGTAGCGATAGGCCTCGATGTGGATGTCTCGTGTCCGCGGAGGATGTGCCGAAATGGCGGCGAACACGGCGGGGAGCGCCGCACCAAAAATCAGAATCAGCAGCGCCTGGAGGCGCCGAATCGCAGGATTGCCGGATTCCGGAGGAGCGGAACGCTGCGGCGGAACATCTCGTACCGGCGCCGGGGCAACAACACGAAGTACCATTCTCAGCATCAACCCTTCAAATCGATCACAGCCAGACTGAAGCCCGCAGATCGACGTCTCGGGTTTACCGCGAGGAGAGCGCCTCCTTACATTATCTCATTAGTCCGAGATCTTCCCGAGCAATCGGCCGAGATACTTTTCTGCGTACAGGACGCTGCGCTGGCGGACGAGCCGTTCAGGAGGATGACGGAAGAGGCCCAACTCGGGAGCCTTGGTGACCGCCTGGCCATCTTCGGGACTGAGGATGATCCAGGCAAGAGCTTGGCGCGCCTGGGCGGGCTCAAACGCGGTGCTGATCTGGAGAAACACCAACCGGGCAATCTCCGACTCCCGCGCATCGGCGCAAAGGTCAGCCACCGCGGCAACGCCCACAAGATTGCGGATGCTCTGTCCTGAGTCGTCGAGTCTTCCCTGCGGCCAGAGGCGCAGTTTGGCGACAAATTCCTGGTCCACTGCCGGGTCAAGAGTGGGAGAGGCAATAGGTGCGACCAGATCGTGGTCGCCCGGGAGACCGTCAAACCCGATTTCCGCGATTTGCGCCTCCGTGATGTTCGCCCATACCGGCGATTCGTGCAAAACGGGTTTGAGCCGGCCGGTTTGCCACGCGGCAGCACCTACCGATATCCATGCGGCCAAGGCGGCGGAGACCCACAGGCGCGCGGGACGGCCGATTCGCGCGCCTGCTTCCCAGCGGAAGAGCCGGATTGCGGCAAAGCCCGCCGCCAAGCCAATCACGCCCAAGGCCCCCAGCCGGAAGCCGACACCAGGAAGCCCATCGCGCGCATCGAAGCAGGGTTGCAGAACCTCAACGGCGTAACGCCCCGGCATAAAGCCGGCGACATGCTGGGTCCAATCCGGGAGGGCCGCCAACGGCACTCCAACCCCGCCGATGAGGATCATGGGGAGGAAGATGCCCTGGCCAAGCGCCTGGACCGCGGGTACGGTGTCGGCCAACGCCGCGATCAAGAGCCCCAGTGCAAGAAAGGCTGCGGTCACAAAGAAGAATGCCAGTACCGCGATTCCGGAGTGGGTCGGGAGAGGCGTGCCATAAACTGTGCGGGCCAGGGCGATTTGAATCAGAACGGCAGAAGCGACAATCAGCACCCGCGCGATCATGACGCTTACCACCAACCACGCTACCGGGATCGGCAATAACCGGTAACGCTGCCAGATACCCTGCTCGCGTTCGGAGACCAGAGCGGTCGGAAGTCCAAAGCATGCTCCACCAAGGATGGTGATGGTGAGGATTTGGCCCATATGCGCCTGCAACGGCGGAGAATCGGTCCGGAACAGGCTTCCAAAGGCCACCAGGAAGAATACGGGCACCAGATACCCGTACACGATTGCTTGTGGGTTTGCGAAATTCAAAGCAATGGTGAGGAGCAAATGCCGGATCCAGCCATTCAAGTTCGGGGGGGCGGTCACGAGGTCTCTTCCCGCGGTTCTAGGGCAGACCAGGGGCGGCCCGTGAGTTCGATAAAGACGTCCTCGAGCGAGGGTCCCCGCAACTCGACTTCGAGCAACCGGGCGCCCACTTCCTCTATGCACCGCGCCAGTTCGGCCAGTAAACGAGCCGGAGCGCGAGTTTCCAGAATCCACGCACGTTCGCCAAGAGCAGCGTGCATTACGCCGGGCAGGGCATCCACAACGGCGCTCGCCAGACAAGGGGCCGTTCGCACGATCACCCGCGACGGCGATTGCGACCGGCCGATCAGTTCAGCGGGCGACCCGCCGGCTACGATCCGCCCGCTATCCATGATCGCTATGCGGTCGCATAGCTCGTGGGCTTCCTGGAGATCATGAGTACTGAGGAGGACCGTCCTGCCATCCGACCGCATCTCGCCGATGAGGCGGCGCAGTTTGCGGCGGGTTTGCGGATCCAGACCGGCGCTGGGCTCGTCGAGCACCAGCAGAGTGGGCCGGTTGACGAGCGCCAATGCCAGAAACAGACGTTGCCGCAGACCTCCCGAGAGTGTTGCGAAAGGGACATCGGCTTTGGCCTCCAGGTCAAAACGCGTGAGGAGGTCGCCGCTGCCAAATGACTCAGAGTAGAACGAGCCGAAGAGATCCAGGGCTTGGCGCGGAGTAATCCTGTCCTGCAGGGTGGCCGCCTGGAGTTGAGCGCCTATGAGCCGCTTCGCCTGGGCCGCATGAATCCGAATATCCAGCCCGTTGATGTGAATCGAACCGCCATCAGGCTGGCGCAATCCGAGGATGCATTCGAGGGTGGTGGTTTTGCCGGCGCCGTTCGCTCCCAGGAGTCCGAAGATTTGGCCCGCGCCCACCTCGAAACTGACGTCGCAAACCGCCGAAGTCGTACCATACCGTTTCCATAAGCCCGCTACGGAAATCGCCGCGGCGGACGATGCAGTGGGCTGGTCATCGCTGAGGCTGTTCAGCCAAGTGGCACTGACGCCCTTAGTCATGGCAGTTCCATCCTCACCGTAGCACGACAGCCCAACAATGACGTACCGGCTGACGGGGCTAACGGTTCTCGGGACGGCCGCCTGCGCGGACTTGGGGCTACCGAAACGCGGGGCCGGCAAAAATGAAGGAACGAACCCAATTTTCGGTTGAGCGGATTGGGGTTGCGCGGAATTGGGTTTGGCTTCGGACGGAGAATCGGCGACGGCGCGGAGGTGGGTTGAGGGGCGATGCTGGGCGGAATCGATGCGGCGCTGGCGGAGAGGGAGGTATTCACGGCAGCGAATGAAATTCAGGCCTTTGCGGTTGCGGATGTCGCACACGCAGGCGTCGGCACCCTTGTAATCCCAGAGTTTGGCGTCGACGAGGGCATAGCGGCGCAGGAGCCACTCGGCATCGACGAGGGTGGCGAAGAGGAGGGAGTAATCCGGAGTGGCGGGTTCCCGGCGGAGGAAGTAGCTATCGGCAAGGGCACGGAGTTCGGCGGGATCTTCGCCGGCGATGACATGGGACCGGGCACATATGCCGGTTTTGAAGGGTTTGGCACTGGAGGCAGCCTGGGCTTGGGCGGAGCGGGCGCCGGTGGATTTTTGGGTCATGTGGCGGCGATTTGTCTGGCGGTGCTCATCTACCAGGGGTAGCAGGCGAGGGGGATGGAGTCTGAAATTGGAGCCTGTAAGTGATTGAGGAGATGCGGAGGAGATTTTCGGCGAGGCGTGTGATCGATTTGCAGAACTCCGAGCAAACTCCATCGACGCCGTGGAATGCGACGCCTAAAGCTCTGCTGAACGGGCTTACCTCAAACATCAAGCTCGATCGTCCCGCTGGCAAACTCGATTCCTTCCAGATACGCAACGGCTTCAATGAGGCGGGCTCCGGTCGTGGCCGCATCTGTCGGGCGGGCCGCAGTCCGGTTAAAACTCCATGACCGATTGCCTGCGGTAAGCTGCGCATCCTCAGGCGGCGACTCGAACGCTTGGAGCAAACACCGGCGTGGAAACAATCGCCCCCTCCGTGTCCTTCACCGGCAACGCAGCTTGCGCAATTGCTCGCCAGCCACGGATTCGTCCGAGAAGGTAACGAGAGCCTTGCGGAAGCGATGGGGCGGCGGGCGTTTGTGCGACTATGAGCGAACTCCGGGCGGCTTTGATGCGACGGGCTATGGGCCTGCCAGTCGAATAAACTACCGATATAAGCCGGTGACGCCGTGCAGGGCAGGTCTGGATCTCGGCTGCCGGTTGGCGGCCGACTCGGAAGCTGTAACTGCGCCGCCCACGGCCAACCGTCTCTGTTCGGCCAACTTGGGAGTGATGACGCTACCCTATACGCATGCGGCTACTTCTTGTCGTCCTTCTCGCGTTCCTACCCGCCCTGTCTCAGGACACGCGCAAAGTCACCGAGCCTGTCATCCCTCCGCCATGCACCTTGCTCCGGGCCATGCTGAACCGTGTCGGCGCCTCCATCTATGCTGGCGACGAGGGCAAGCCCGATACCGCTCGTATCCAGGACGCCATCGACCATTGCCCCGCCGGACAAGCCGTCGTGCTGCAGCGTGCTGCCTACCGCACCGACGCCTTTCTCTCTGGCCCGTTGCAGTTGCGCAAAGGCGTCGTGCTGGTGGTCGATCGCGGCGCCTACCTTTATGCCTCGCGCAACCCGCGCGATTACGACCGCATTCCAGGAGCCTGCGGCTCCATCACTACCGACGGCAAGCGCGCCTGCGCACCGTTCATCAGCGCCGAGAACGCACCCGGTTCCGGCATCATGGGCGATGGCATCATCGATGGGCGCGGCGGCGAAACTATGCTCGGCCAGAACATCACGTGGTGGGACCTGGCTCACCGCGCCCGCGCCGGCGGCAGCCAGCAGAACCCGCGTCTCATTCAGATTACGCAAAGCGACAACTTCACGCTCTATCGCATTTCCCTGCTGAACTCGCCGATGTTCTTCGTCGCCTACAGCCTCGGCGCCGGATTCACCGCCTGGGGTGTGAAGATCTGGGCGCCCGCAGCGTGCACGCAACACGGATGGCATCGACCCTATCAACGCCACCAACGTCACCATCGCGCACTGCTACATCTACACAGGTGACGATCACATCGCCATCAAGGCCGGCGTCGGACCACCAACGACGCATATGAGCATCCTGCACAATCACTTCTTCGCCGGCATGGGGATCGCAATAGGCAGCGAAACCGACGGCGGAGCGAGCGACATCTTCATAAACGACCTCTCCGTCGATGGCGCAGATGCCGGCATCCACATCAAGAGCAACAACACCCGCGGCGGTCTGGTCAAAGGCGTGACCTACGAGGACGTGTGCATCCGCCAGACGCAGAGGCCCATTTGGTTCGAGACCACCTATAGCGACACCAATGCCAAAGGCGCCAGCGGGGACAAGCTGCCGGTCTATCGCGACATTCTGCTGCGGAACGTGCGCGTCGAAGATGGGGGACGCGTGACGATGCAGGGTCTCGACGCCGATCATCACCTGGGAATCGAGTTCGATAATGTGGTCTTTCTGGACCCCCAGCCGCAAGTTTCGACGGTGAATACCGATCTGAAGGTGGGCAAGAACGGCAACGCTCCGGCGAACGCCTGCGCCGGAAAATTCGTCGAATTCCCCCTGCGCTAAGAGGACGCTGAAAGACACCGAGAGCACATGAACGAGACGCGGGTCCGATACCGAAAGTGCTCTTCCCCTGTCGAGGCGGTTCGCGCCGTAATGGAGTGCACCGATCCGGCGATATGTAGACTTAACGCTCCGATAACCCTGAATCTCTCTAGTGAGTCCCAATTACAGCTGCGTCTCAAAGCGATCAAGCGACTGCTCACGCCTAACTCCGTTCGGTACGTCTTTGACGGTGGCTACCAGCAAAGAGGCCCAAAATGGCTTACGCATAAAATGCCAACCCGTAGTTTAGGAACAAGGAGTCCGGTCTCACGAAAATCAGCGCGGAAGCTCGCAAACTCGCCACGCCATGATCCCACACCCAGAAGCACCCGTTATCTCGCCAAGCACCGGTTTGGGCAGCATCGTCGACTCCTTACTCTTTGCTCAGCACGCGATCGATATGTTCCGCCGATGTCTGACGGACGGGCAACCCCGACGTTGCCTCGACCGGCTTTCCAACCGCCTGACCAAGATCCACTCAGAAGCGCGCAAACTCAACACAAGAGGACGGCGGGCAGAGATTGGCCGGTTGAGTCAGCAACTCGTGCAAAGCTCTCGATCTCTCTCGCTCACCATGTCCCGGGACGAACTTGACGAGTGGCGTTATCCGACCGGAGCAGGCCGGCGGCAGAACGCCACCCGCTCTTAACTGCGAACTCGCAGACGCCGACCGATCAACACCAGAAGACCGCCGATTCCAAACAGCGCTAACGTGCCGGGCTCGGGAGTCGCCGTCGCCGCCACCGTGAACGACGTCACCAAGCCTTCGGTATCCGTAACTCCCGTGGGACTCGTGACGTCGCCCTGGTTGCCGATAAGTCGCGAGATGGGATCGCCATTGGTATTCTCGGTGTCGAACGGACCCATGACGCCGGATGGATCACCCGTGAAGTTCTTCACATCCAGCAGCAGATTGCCGGAAGCGGGATTGTATAAGAACGGCGTCATCAGGGTGATGATGATGTCGAAATCCTTGGGACCACCCGCTGGCCCGGTATCCGCGCTCGACAACGTTAGGGGCCCGCTGTAAACCACCGTATTGTCCGGCCCCACGTTGTCCGCAAACGTGGCGCTCATCGCGTCCGGCGCAACCTGTGTGGTGGAGAGGTCGATCTCCATATCGGGGAGGGTCAGGGCGAACGGATGCCCGTCGGTTCCATCGGGACGGAAAGCGATCTGTGTGATGAGTCCGCCAGCTCCAAATTGCGATGCCGCATACACCTGTTGGTAGCGGATCGGCACCGCCTCGTCAAAGGGGGTTATATTCTCGCCGTTTCCCTCCACTGTTGCGAGGGAATTCGGCACGACGATGCCAGCATGTGCCCATACGGCGCACGCACTGAGAAGTAAAATACGATGTAACTGACGCATTTTTCTATTCTTCACTCCTGGGCTTGGTAAATGCCTACCTGTGCGACGTTAGCACCCGCCTGGTTCCAGGAGCTGTTCAAGAGTGATCACGCATCAATCGCTTGAACAAGTGGGAGGTGCGATAGCATGCAAGCTTGCTTTTGACTGCAGTTACCGGCTCCTGTGATGGGATGAATCTAAACAGATCTATGGCAATCTTGCGCGGACAACGGCTCGGTCGTACGAAACTCTCGACAACCGTCGGTGCATCGCTTCGAGCGCGCCGCAGCTGTCGCCAAATGGTTGCACGTTGACTTCGCTGTCATAAATCGTCCGGAGCTCGATCGCAAGGTCGACCATTTCACGATCTTCTGACGTCCCCTCGAGGGATTTCGCGCAGCCTGACCTTTACCGCCTGTTTGGCCGGCGACTTCCCACCGCCCGAGAACGAGGCCGATCGTTTGCACATGGGGATTTCGTGAAGCGTGGACGGCGAACAACAGCTACGGTGCGTTGCCGAGTGGCAGGATGTCCATCATTCCGCATCGGCGGAATTCGGCGATGCCGAGCGCGGCGGCCTCGAAGAGCGAGCCTGCGGAGACCTCGGCGGTGTCGTAATTCTTTCGGTATCGGTGAAGGAGACGCGGTCGGGGCGAACGTTCAGCTCTTTCCAGGCCTTACAACAGACAAAGGTCAACACCCCGTGTTACAGGTCGGTACTTCGCCGAGGGTGCAAGTTCCGCCCGGCGACCCGGACGCGGTATGGAGCATGTTCGATCACGTCGGATACGACCTGCAGATTGAGGACGTGGGGCGTTGCTGCCGCGCGCGCCTGGCGTAGATGCCGCAAGCCGCAAGCTGGCCGCTCGAATCCGGGCTGAGGGTATCGCGACCCAGCCGATGGAATACCGGGCCGAGTCTTTCCCTGTAAGTTCTGACTGCCGCATCTAACCTCGATCACTGCCGCTGGGATTATTGGGCGACCGATGGATCAGACGGTTGTGGAAAATATCAGGTCGCCGCCTGTATGGTTCCTGACACTCGGCTTTTGGAACGCGGTTGTCACAGCCCTTCGCCGCGCTACCCTGAGGCGTGCCGAAAGACATCGTCCTCTGCGTAGACGACGAGCCCATCGTACTGCGGAGCTGCTCAATCGCCATCGCGACGGCCGGCTTCCGGCCTGTGGTCGCCGAAAACGGAGCCGCGGGCCTGGAGACCTTCCTTCAACTCAGAGAGGAGATCTGCCTGGTGCTCTCCGACATCATCATGCCGGCAGTGAACGGTATCGTCATGGTGGAAAGCATTCTGGAGATTGCGCCCGAAACGAAAATCCTGCTCATGTCCGGATACAGCGACGAAGTCATCGAGCAACAGGGGCGCCAACGCTTTCCCTTCATCCGTAAGCCCTTCATCTTTGCCGTCCTGATGAAGAAAATCCGATCCATCATCGATCCGGTATCCGATAGCACTGCGGCGGGAGCGTCATAGGCCGAACCTCTGGGTACCGCCGCCTATAACGGTGCGGGACGTCCTGCTCGCAATGATTTGAGAACCGCCATGATTGCGGGTTCCGGCTCTGGCGTTTGTCCGTCTTCGTGTCCCTGCTGAGGTTATGTGGAATGAAGGACCTCGTGGTTTTGCATTTCGAAACGGGGGTTTTGACCCACTGGGGAATTCGGCGCACGGTGCGTATCTCGATAACCTCGTAATCCCGCTTAATATACTAAACGGACCTCAAAATGCTCCAATGGAATCGCACCAACAAAGGAGTCTGTCATGCGAATGTGTTGCTACCTTGTGCTGCTGTCTGCCATCGCGCTCCAGGCACAGGACAAAAAGATTAGGATCGTTTCCGTTCAACCGACCCCGATGAACTCGGGCCAGGAAATGTTCAAAAACTACTGCGCCACCTGCCACGGCCGGGACGGTAAGGGCGACGGACCGGCAGCGTCGGCGTTAAAAAAGGCGCCAGCCGATCTCACGCAGCTGGCTCTCAAGCACGATGGTAAGTACCCGGACGCTTATGTCGCCTCCAGGCTGACGAGTATCGACCAGCCGGCACACGGGTCAAACGAGATGCCGGTGTGGGGACCGGTACTGTCATCCTTAAGCCGCGGCACAACAGCCGAGACTCACCTCCGCATCACTAATATCGTGGCGTATGTCGAAACGCTTCAGGCGAAGTAGAGCGAGCAAACTGGAAAGACCGAAAGTGGTGCGTCACGCATGGCTGGGCCTACCCTATGCTGACGCAGCGGCCGAGAGTTGAAAGCTGCGTCCTTTCGGAAGAGGCAAGCCAACCACGGGCACTGATCCTCAACTCGCGAACTGGTGGATCGGGCCGATATGCTCCAGACGAGGCGATACACAGTTCCACAAGCACTGATACGTCATGCCCTTCCGTGCCGACTTGCGGGGAAGCGTCGCGTCTGCGTACTGACTACAGGCTGGCCGCGGCGGCGTTCCGAAAGGCCCAAGACCGCTTACTATCCGGGTGGAACAACGCAAAACGCCGTCGCGAGATCGAACGAGCTCGTGACGAGATGATCCGCGCCCGACGTAGCTACGAGACGCACGTCGAGATACACGGCTGCCTCACTCCCCATGCTCCTTTTGGTTTGCGGGCGTCTTCCCCGCCTCGCGCAAGGTCGGCACCGTTCTTTCAATCCGGGATAGCCGGGATTCGCATCGGTCGAATCATGCGCGGAGAACGGCTCTGTTAACCGCTCCTCGATCATGACTCCCTGCCAACTCAACACTCGCATGGCGAAGGGTATTCCTGTGGGTCGGTGTAGAGTCTCCCCACATTTTAGGGTGCCCGCCGCCCACGTCAACGCAGATTTGAAGTCAGTAGAAGGCTATTAATGTCTGATTGTGATCAATTTCTCGGACGGGACGCAGCGGCGAGAACAGGGCACCACTATCAGAGCAGCAAGATGCAATTTAGATGCGTTGATTGCCATTCCGATATTCGCCTGAAAAATCACTGCATCGGGCGAAGATCCGATTGAGGTGTTCGCCAATTCCGTCGTAACAGGCTAAGTGGCGGGTACATCGCGGCCCCAAAGGCCACTGGTCGATTTGGATCTGGTCCGCACCCCGCCTCTCCTCAAAGAAATGAACCCTTCCCTCGCGTGTTGTACCGAACGAGGCGCGCTCCTTGAGAAATATATCTGCACGCCTCGACGGCCTTCAACAATACGGTGAAGCGTCTAAGCATTGCCGGTATCGGCTCCGAGTCGTTCGGCATACTGCATCGGGAAAGCGAAAAGGCACGACTCGCCTGCGAGCGGCCGGCCTCGCATTCGATATGCATCGAATCGAGCACGGCTGTTGAGGAGGCTCTTTTGGACCTTCTCGTCTACCCCCATTTTAGTGAGCGATTCCCCGCGCCAAAGCACCTCGCGATGACCGGATTTCAGGTTACGTTTTTAGCATGGTCGATTTCTCAGATGAAAACTTGGCGGCCTGGCAGAATTCGTCGCGCGAGAGATTGAACGCACTGCGAGCACGCTACTGCGACGATCCAAGCCAGGAGAACCGCATTGCTTACCTGCAAGGTCTGAGGAGGTTTAGCGAACTGGCCACCGGAAGAAAGAGAATCAACGACAGAGCACAATACGGCTGCGAAGAGTGAAGTGCCATGATTAGCCCGGCGATTTGCTTGAACGTGGTAGTCATGATAAGGTGGCGACGCGGGAGGAAGGCGCGTCGGCAGACCGGCGTTCCCGCAAAGCGGACCGCGGCTTAGCCCCGTGAGTCTACTGGGCTTTTCAGCGAACGAGGTGTTGTTTTGCTCTTCCTCAACCGGATTGCGGCTACCATCGCCGCAGCGAAGGCGCACAGCGTGATCGGCGCCGGCCCTTGCGAAAGAACAGTCTCCCCAAATGTTGAAGGACGCCGTTCCCGCTCTGCCGCTATTGCTGAAGATCGTCGCGCTGGTGAATGGCGTGGTGGATGTTCATTGACCGCGCAAACCCTGAGAACCGGCACTGGTGTCGAAATGGCTGATTGCGGGAATCGCGACAAAGTGAAGCGATTTTACGGCGACGCAGCGGATAGCTGGGTGGCCGTTGAGGAATGGATGAACTGATGCACAGTAGAGGAAGTGCGATCCACATCGCGAGCGTGGGGCATGTCGTCTTTGCGGCAGTCATGATTTTCCTGGGAATTCAGGGCTGGATCAAAGGCGATTTCACGACTGTCTGGCAGCCTGTCCCCAAGAGTCTGCCTGTGCGCCAGGGATTCGTCTACCTCAGTGCGTCGATTTCTTTGGCATGCGGGATCGGCCTGCTGTGGAGACGCACCGCCGCGCTCGCCGCTCGTGTGCTGCTCGTCGCACTCGTGCTTTGGCCGCTGCTATGGAGAGTGCGGGCGCTTTTCCTGGCGACTCTTGTGGATAGCACCTGGAATCTGGGATCGGCCATGGCGATGATCGCGGCTGCTTGGGTTTTGTACGTTACCCTGGCCACGAACTCGGACCGGCAACACCTCGGTTTTGCGTCCGGCGACAAACACGTGCGCATCGCCAGAGCGCTCTACGGTGTGGCCTTAATCCCCTTCGGCTATGCCCATTTCGCGTATCTCAAGCACACGGCGGATATGGTGCCAGACTGGCTCCCCTGGCATTTCGGATGGGCGGTCTTCACCGGCATCACTTTTATCGCCGCGAGTCTGGCGATTCTCACCGGTCGATTCGCACGGCAGGCCGCCGCGCTTTCGACGTTACAGATGGGCTTGTTCGGGTTGCTGGTCTGGATCCCACTAATGGCGGCAGGCCCACTAAGCGCCTTCCAACAGGGCGAGGTGGTGACCACTGTGGCGCTGACGGCCGCTGGCTGGGTAGTGACGGACTCCTACCGCGCGGTCACGCCGGCCAATTTGAAGCAGTAGTCGATATTGGTTAGCGCTCTATCGGAGGCGCCCTGGAGAAGAGAAGGGCTCGGGCGTCTGCGAATCTTCAAGTCGGGGCGCTTCCGAGCGGCTTCGTTCATTTGTCCTTAACAGCCTTTTGTCCGAGTCGCGTGATCCGGCGAGGTTGGTTTCAATCTCGCTTGGACAGGTCAAGGCATCGCGGCCGGCCTACTTTTCCGGATCTGACGCGAGCAGAAAACCACCAGCGGTACGCTGTCCAGTCTGCCGACCCGAGATGCAGACGTTAAAACGCAAGCCCAACAACCGTACCTTCGCGAATGGAGTTGGGTGATGGCTTGGGTGGCATTCGCGGCACTGTGGCTCCTAGGCGGATGGATCAACCCGTTCGAACATTTTGTACCTCAAAAGCGCGAAAAGCGGCATCCACCTATTGGAGGGCTTACCCAGCGGATGGTGGAGAGCTCTGGGAGCATCTCTGGAGTTAACGCATATCTATGAAATCGAATGCAGCAGTCTTGAAGATGGTCAATGATGAGCCAACGGAGTCCTGCCTGGTTCCGCTGATTCAGGAGATGTTAGCCCGGCTGGGCGAGGACCCGCGGCGCGAGGGTTTGGCCGGCACGCCGGAAAGGGCCGAAAAGTCCCTGCGCTTCCTCACCAGCGGCTATCGCATGGATATCGGCAAGATCGTGAACGGCGCCTTGTTCGAAGTGCAGTACGACGAGACGGTGGCGGTGAAAGACATCGAGTTCTTCAGTATGTGCGAGCACCACATGCTGCCGTTCTTCGGCAAAATGCATGTGGCCTACCTGCCGCGCACCAAGGTGATCGGCCTTAGTAAGATCCCGCGGATCGTCGATGCCTTCGCACGCCGCCTGCAGACCCAGGAGCGCCTGACTCAGGAGGTTGCGCAGAGTATTCGGGAAGCCCTCGATCCCGTCGGCGTAGGAGTCATCTGCGAAGCTCGTCACTTCTGCATGATGATGCGCGGCATCGAGAAGCAGCACTCAGGCGCGACGACCAGCGCCATGCTGGGCGCGTTCCGCGACCGCAAGGCAACGCGGGACGAATTTCTGTCGCTCGTGACTCATCGCTCGACGATGGTGTAGCGGGCTTGAAAGGAAAGATCCCGAAATTTATTACCTCCAAATCTCGGAGCGCGCAATCGAACTAAGTGGGACATAAAAACCCACAAGTTTTTGAGAGCAGGAGAAATTAACGATGAATCGTATGTCGAAAATCGGCGCCGGTCTGGCGTCACTGTTACTGGCTACGGCCGCCCTCGCGGCTCCGCCGGCCCAAGATATCGTGGGTACCGCGGTGGCCGCGGGTTCCTTCAAGACCCTGGTCGCCGCCCTTCAGGCCGCCGGCCTGGTGGACACTTTGAAGGGCGCTGGTCCTTTCACCGTCTTCGCCCCCACAGACGAGGCTTTCGCGAAGCTGCCTCCCGGCACCGTGGAAGATCTGCTGAAGCCCGAAAACAAGGCCAAGCTGGCCGCTATCCTCACCTATCACGTCGTGGCCGGCAAGGTGATGGCGAAGGAAGCCATGAAGCTGCACGAAGCCAAGACGGTAAACGGCGAACAGCTGATGATCAGAACCTCGATGGGCTCGGTGATGATCAATGACGCCAAGGTCGTGAAGTCTGATCTCGTGTGCAGCAACGGCGTGATTCACGTCATCGACATGGTACTGCTGCCGAAATAGCCGTCCACGATTTTTTCCATAGAAATACCAGGGGGTGGACCGAAAGGTTCGCCCCGCATTTCTCTTTCGAGGGCCAATGGGCGGAAAACAATTGCAGGATCTCATACAGACTTTGGAAGGCGCCGTGACGCAATCGGGCGCGAGTCTCGTTAGCCTTTCCGAGGTCTCACCCTTGCTGCTGGTATTCCTCCGCCACGCCGGGTGCTCGTTTTGCCGCGAAGCGCTCAGCGACATAGCGATCGCACGTCCGGCGATCGAGCGCACCGGCACCAGAATTGTGCTGGTCCACATGGGCGACTCCGGCGCGGTCGCAAAGTTGATCGGAAAGAACCGACTGGCGGACCTGGAGAGCATCTGCGACCCCGACCAGAAGCTCTACAAGGGCTTCGGCCTGAAACGCGGCAGTCTGCTGCAACTGTTCGGCCCGAAGGCGCTCTGGCGGGGTTTCCTCGTGGGTGTTTTGCGAGGCCATGGCATCGGAGCCCCTGCGGCGGACAGTTCGCAGATGCCGGGCCTCTTCCTGCTCAATAAAGGCGGCATTGTGCGCCGCTTCCGCCACCGTTCGGCCAGCGACCGGCCGGACTATGCCGGCATCTGCGAGTTGCCGGCCGAATCCGGGAGTGGTGCATGAACCAAGTCTACGATGCCCTTCTGGTGGTCTCCTTTGGCGGGCCGGAGCGGGAAGAAGACGTCATACCATTCCTGGAGAATGTTCTGCGCGGAAAAAACGTGCCGCGCGAGCGAATGTTAGAAGTGGCTGAGCATTATTATCATTTTGGCGGCAAGAGCCCCATCAACAGCCACAATCGTGCCCTGATCGCGGAACTGGAAGATGAGTTGTCCGCGTATGGTGTTGACCTGCCCATCTACTGGGGCAATCGCAACTGGCACCCGATGCTGGCCGAAACTCTGCGCAGCATGCAGACCGATGGCGTCCGCAAGGCACTGGCTTTCGCAACTTCCGCCTTCGGATCGTACTCCGGCTGTCGGCAATACCAGGAAGACATCGACAGGGCGCGTGAGTCACTGGGACCGGGCGCACCGGATGTCCACAAGTTGCCGCCATTCCACAATCGGCCCGGCTTCCTAACGGCTATGGCAGACCGCGTGCACACTGCGCTCGGTGCGATTCCCGCCGAACGGCGTGCGTCGGCGATCCTTCTGTACACGGCACATAGCATCCCCTTATCGATGGCCGAAAGCAGTCCGTACGTTGTGCAATTGCAGGAGTCGTGCGGGTTGGTCTCGAAGGCCGTGGGGCATCCGGGTAGCCTGGTTTATCAGAGCCGCAGCGGACCGCCCACGCAGCCCTGGCTGGAACCGGACGTCTGCGATCGCATTCGCCAGTTGCATGCCAGTGGTAGACTCACCGATTTGTTGCTGGCGCCCATCGGGTTTCTCTCCGACCATATGGAAGTGTTGTACGATCTGGATACCGAAGCTGCCCATTTGTGCCGCGAACTCGGGGTCAACCTGGTGCGTGCCGGTACGGTGGGAGTGCATCCCGCGTTCATTACTATGATCCGGGAAATGATCGTGGAGGCCAGCGCGGGGTGCGCGATCTGCCCGACGGAGTGTTGCCCTGCTCCCCGGCGGCCTCCGATTCAGAGCCGCGGTGGCGCCGTAACCACGATGGCCGTAGCCCCTTCTGGCCCATTGCCGCGGTAGCTGTGCGGCTCCGAGGAGTCCAGAAGTACGCTGTCGCCGGCCTGTAGTTCGTGGTCCTCCTCCTGAAAACGGATGGCCAGCGATCCTTTTAGCACAAACAGGAACTCCGATCCTTCGTGGAAATGCTGGCTACCGTCGTCTGCCGTTCGCTGCGGGAATTCCGCCAGGTAAGCCTGGAGACCTTTTCCTTGGGTCGCGAACGTCAGGCACTCGAAGAAGTAGGCTGGGACGGGCACGTCGGCCCGTTCGGGAAAGCGCATGCGCTCCTGCGCCCGAACAACGGAAAACAGCTTGCGCCCGCCTTTGTCTCCGAAGAAGTGATCGAGCCCGACATCGAAGACCATGGCGATGCGTGCCAGCGTGGGAAGCGTGGGTATCATTTTCCCGTTTTCCAGCTGGGAAAGCATCGACGGCGACAGTCCCGTGTGCTTTCCGAGGTCCACCAGCGCGATCTTCTTACGCAAACGGAGCTGACGGAGCTTCCGGCCGAGCTCGTAGGAGGAGAGAACACGCCGGATGGTCTCAGAGCTGCTTTCCTGTTTCATTAAAATCCAGTTTAGTAATACTGAAACATAAGGTCAATACATCATTCTTACTGAACGGACTTTCTCCATTGGTGAACCACCCGTCGCCCGCACTCATCTCTTACTTATGCGATATCTCTCGGACGACGCGCTCCTCACCCTGGCCCAAGAGAAGAATCAAGCAGCTTTTGAGGAGTTGATGAGGCGCAACACCTCAACCTCCTTCAAGCTGGCCCTCTCCATCCTGAAGGACCGGCAGGATGCTGAAGATGAGGTACAGAACTCCTACTGGAATGCCTGGCGTCACCTGGGCCAATTTCGGCGCGGCTCAAAGTTTTCCACCTGGATGTCGCGCATCGTCATCAACCATTGCCTGATGCGGCTGAGGAAGACCCAGCGAGCCAGTTTCTTCTATCTCGATGAAGGAGCCGCAGACGGAGAGGTGCCGGTGGTGGAACTTCGCGACAAGAGGCCGACACCTGAAGGGGATCTTAGCTCCCGTGAGACGTCCGAGATTTTGCATCGCGAAATCCGGAGGCTGCCTTTGCTGCTTCGAAAGGCGCTGGTGATGCGAGAACTGGATCAGTTTTCGATGGAGGAGTTGGCGGGGGAACTTGGGATTTCGGTGATGGCCGCAAAGTCACGTCTGCTACGGGCTCGGAGGGAGCTCAAGCGGCGCTTGGAGCAGAGCGGGGAGATCGTCCCCGCGTGATTCGTCACTCCAGCGTGTCCGCGACAGGGTCGCATAAGCTTCGGCATTGAACTGCCCGCGATACATCGTGAGTTCCCGGCAAGCGTGCGTGCGGCCCAGCTAGCCGGGCCTGTTAGGGTCATTCAGTCGTCCGGGAGACGACTGATCGTGGATGAGAGCAGCTCGATGCGAAATTGAATCGTCAGTTCCCTTGAATCGCACCGGCTTTCGCCATCTCCGCATCCCTTCCTTCAATGATGTCCTGCAAAGTCGGTGTGACGAGTACATCTGGGGTAAGGCCCGCATCGTTTTGATGCGACGCTGGGAAGCTGCCGATCAGTGGAAGATCCATTTCGATCTGAGACTTGGGCAAGCGGAGGAAGAAGAACGCTCCGCCGTTGATGCCGCGTTGATTTCCACCCGAAGGCCGGCCAACCAGCGTTCCCAGTTTGTTTAGCTGTACGATCTGTGCGAACTGGAACGTCGCTGAGCTGTTGCTCGCATCCATCAACACATAAACTTTGCCGTGAAACGGCATGCCGACCGGGTGGATGACATCTCCGTCGGAATTGTCGTCGAACTTTGTTAGAGCGAAGTAGTGAACCGGCGGGGCATTCGGCCAAGCCCGCGGCAGTTCCACGGCCGCCTCTCCCCAATTATTGAAACTAGGGTCCCAGGTATCGAGATAAGGACTCAATTCGGCGGGAGTTTGGCGATAACGGACCAGGCGTCGATAGGCTGAAATTTTCAGATCGCTGGCAACCAGGCGCCTCAGGATCTCGTTGCCCACGTCGTTGCCGCCCTCATTCCCGCGCAGATCCACCACGAGTGCTGGCGCATTCTTCACAGCCAGTTCGTCCAATTTGGAATTCAGCCAGGTTTTCCAGTCCCAACGACTGTTGTAGACCGCCCAGGTAGGCATCCCCAGATAGGCGACACCGTTGCTGAAATACTTCCATGTGAAGAGAACCTCATTCCCGCCATTCCGGCCTGCCTCCCTCGCCTTGATCGGAGAAATGCGCTGCTCGAACGTCAGAGCCTCGACGTTGAGGATTGGCGTGTTCTTCTCCCCGGGACGGCGCACAATCAGTTGCAGTGTCGTGCTCTTTGGTGGAAAAAACATCGGGAAGTAGACATCAAATGCTTCGTAGATGCTGTCGCCGGTCACCTCCAGATAGGCGATTCGCTTCGCGTCGTTCGATCCATCTGCCCGGGCAATGGTCATGAGCTGTTGGAGGATTGCCTGCACCGGAGTTCCGTTGACAGACAGAACTTCCGTGCCACGAGGGAGTCGATGGCCCGGCGTGAAGTCCTCGGTAACCACCATCTTTTGATCCATCCAGCGAAAATAGAAGGGAACGCGGTTCCGGCCGTGAAAGAGCGCCGCCGCAATCGTCTCTTTCTGGTTGAAGAAGTTCGGATACGTGTGGCCGCACTTCAGACGAGCAGCGAAGACAGAGAATGCGAGGAAGGCTTCCGGCAAAGATTGATCGTGCGAGAGATCCCTCTCGAGCGCTTCGAACTCTGCGTCCATCTCGGCTTTAGTGTTGTACCGATAGAGACCGGGATGCAGTTGTTCAAACGCTTTGCGCAGGATTTGCGCGTCCAGTTGCAAGTCTGCCGATTTAATAGCAGGAGCGCTTACTGAGGAAGGCGGTTGCACGCTCGCGTTTTGACTAAACGCGAGCCCGCCGAAAAGGAGTGCTGCAAGAGAGCGTGTCATGCGCAACATTTATCCTATGAGATGACAGCGGCAGCAAAATGCGCTAACAAATTCGCGGCGTGAGCCGAGTAATCAGCGAAAACGCCGTCCTGTCGCCGAACCGGCCTCCGCCAGTCGAAAATGGGCTCGGTCCAGCGCACCGGTCGGTGAGGACTGACCGGATGTGCAGCGGACCAGCCGATTGCCAGGCGGTAACTGATCCCCGAACCGCGTTCGGGGAGTTCCAGTCGGCGCAGTCACCTGGGCGGCCGAAGAGACACCGCACCTCAAAGGTACCACCCGATGGTGCCGGGACCGCCTTTGAAGGGACCGGCCCGGTCTGAAGTGATCCAGCCGCCATAGAAGTCACCCATCGGGGCTTGAACACGTTCCCCGTCGACGATGCAGCCGTCAACGCGATGGGGATAGAAGACCGGATAATCGCGCAGGAACTGTGTACCCCGGACTGGGGGAAGGGTAGTTCCAGGCGGCGCTCACAGAGTTCCACGTGCGGCGGACGCGGATAGTCCCAAACCGATTCTCGGCCGGCACCGGGATTGACTTCCATCGTACTTATGCTGCGGCGGCCCGCGCGGCAGGCGCGAATACTTACCACCCGCGCCGCCGGGCACGCATCTAAAAGCCATGACACAAACTACGCCGGATACCGAAACCTGGCCTGATCTTGCGATCGGCCTCTACGATAAGCTCACAGGACGTGGCGCCGAGATTACTTATGAGTTCCAAGGCCTGGAAATCTCCGTACCGAGTTCAGCGTCCCCGAGCGCTCAACATGCTACGTGGAGAGTAACTGGGACCGTGAAGATTCGAACCAAGGATGAAACCGCTGCCCGTTCTTGACGTCGACCTGGTGATCGAGCACGGCGGGCGCAAGCTGCATCTGCAAGGGTCGGGAAAACGCTTCGCTGTGACGTTTCCAAGCCTCGTCTCCCTTCTGCATTTCGCGCCCATTCTCTGGCCGTATCGCAAGCGGATTCCGCGGCCCGCCTCTTTACACGTCGAGTGGCGCGGACTCCGCATTTCCGTGAGATAGGAGCATTCTTGACTGAAGTAAAATCCCGAAAACGCATCGCCATTGCCGGCGCTACCGGTTACATTGGTGGCCGACTCGCGCCGCGTCTGGTCGACGACGGATGCCTGGTCCGATGTCTTGTCCGATCGCCGAAAAAGCTCGCTGGCCGGTCGTGGGCGGCGAATCCAGGTGTCGAGATCCGCCAAGCCGACTTGGCAGACGCTCGATCACTTGCCGGGAACCTCGCGGGATGCGATGCCGCATTCTACCTGGTTCACTCCATGACCTCTGCCGGCGCAGGGTACGCGGACAAGGATCGCCGGCTCGCCCTGCAATTCGCGTCTGCCGCGCGGGAAGCCGGCGTGGGGCGGATCATTTACCTCGGTGGGCTCGGTGAGACTGGAGCCGATCTCAGCGAGCACCTCTCTTCGCGTCGTGAGGTGGAAGCAGCGCTTGCTTCCAGCGGCGTGCCGGTGACGGTTTTGCGCGCGGCGATGATCATCGGTTCGGGTTCGGCATCTTTCGAGATCTTGCGCTATCTAGTCGAGCGATTGCCGGTGATGATCACTCCGAAATGGGTGAGCACGCTGTGTCAGCCAATTGCGGTAAGAAATGTAGTCGGGTACTTGGTGGGAGCGCTGTCCCAGCCCGAGACCACCGGAGGCGTGTTCGATATCGGCGGCCCGGAGGCACTTTGCTACCGGGACATCATGACCATCATGGCGCAAGAACTGGGTTTGAGACGCCGCTGGGTCATACCGGTTCCCGTCCTGACCCCGCGTCTGAGTTCCTACTGGATCCAGTTCATCACTCCGTTGAGCCATGAAATTGCCAAGCCGCTGGCGGAAGGACTCAAGAACCCCGTGGTGTGTCGTGAGGACCGGATCACAAGATTGATACCACAAGAACTCCTCAGCGTGCGCCAAGCGATCCAGGCTGCCCTGTGCAAGATGGCGGAGCACCACGTTGAAACGAACTGGTCCATGGCCGGGCCGATACCGGGCGACCCTGATTGGGCTGGCGGTACGGTTTTTCGTGACGCGCGCCGACTCACCGTGGATGCTCCCGATTGGGCCGCATTTCGGGCAGTTTGCCGAGTCGGTGGAGGCCATGGTTGGTATGCCGCGGACTGGCTCTGGAAAATACGCGGAGGGATGGATCGCCTGGTTGGCGGGCCGGGGCTCCGCCGCGGACGGCGTGATCCGGAACTGGTCGGTTACGGCGAAGCCCTCGACTTCTGGCGCGTCGTCGGGTTTGAACGGGATCGCCGGCTCGCGCTACGGGCAGAAATGAAATTGCCCGGGGAAGCACTGCTCGAATTCCGCATTGAAGCACTCGATGGGCGTCAGTGTACTTTGGAGCAAGTCGCCCTCTTCCAGCCTCGCGGGCTGTTCGGGCTGCTCTACTGGTACGGCGTGGCGCCGTTGCATAGCGTGGTTTTCCGCGGCATGTTGCTGGGCATCCAGCGAGAGGCACTTCGCATTGCTGCCAGCCCGGCGGAAGTAGCCAGTGCAGCCAGCGAACCAGGACATGCCTGAGAATTGGGTGCCTTGAGGACATTTACCGTGAGTGTTGAGAACTCGCTTTGTCATTATTGGCGCGTCAGTGGGCATCGGCTCCGCCCTTTCGCGGAGGCTGAAGAGCCACGGAGCACAACCGATTCTGCCGGGCGGGTCAGGTGCCAAGCTTGCCCTGCTCGGTGAAGAACTGGGTGCGACGTCAAAAGCCGACGAACTGGAACATGCCGTCGCAGCCTTCGACGCCATAAACGGAATCGTGAACTGGAACAGAGTGGCCTCTGCGAGCCGCTTACGCTAGCTGTGGTGGAGTCGCAGCACCGAAGGATTGGAGTGCGAGGTAGGCAAGTCCGAAGCGCTGGATGTTGTCCTGTTGTCGCTCGAAGCCCCCTTGGTGTCCCTCTTCGTCGCCTACCAAGTGCTCGAAGATCTGCTTCGATACCGCATCGGCGGCCGCACCGCAGGCCTGTGCGGCGGCATTGTAGTCGCGGGCACTTGCCTGTTCCATCGCGATTGCCTTGGCGAGCATCGCTGCGGGGTCGATGATAGTGTCGACCGGTGCAGCCACCTTCATCTGGACCTCGCCCTTCAAAAAGAGAATCCGCTCTGCCAACGCCTCCACGTGGCCCATCTCCGCGATCGCGGTGCGTTTGAACAGGGTCGCCAAGGGCGCGAAGCCCAAATCATCCAGGTGGAAGTGGAAGTACATGTACTGATGGACGGCCGCCAGCTCGTCCGCAACAGCCTTGTTCAGCAACTCGACGCTCTGCGCAGTATTCACGATAATCACCTCTGATACGCCATTGTAACCCGCTGCCGCTGCTCTGGTATGGTAGCCAACCGTTCTCAAATGCCCTCTGGTCTCCCCTGGTTGTAGGAGCGTTAGCTCCAGCCCTCCCAAGAGAGGCGGTGAGGAGTACACTCCCAGGTGGCTGGGATCCCAAAATGGGAAATCCCTGGAGT